>Ga0126335_1001381_pt1 | contig 13495 bp, 12 predicted proteins | sample OlaspJWI45metaG_FD_108409 | JGI IMG/M metagenome (GOLD analysis project Ga0126335, IMG submission 108409) | Marine gutless worms symbiont microbial communities from Oahu, Hawaii - Olavius sp. 1 OAHU.JWI-45 metaG | ecosystem: Host-associated > Annelida > Digestive system > Unclassified | place... | reverse complement strand
GAACGATTACCAGAGCGACAACAGCGGTGACTCGACCGAGCGACGCGTGCTGGTCGGGAACGGACGGCGACGTGACGGGGAGCGGCGTGTAGTTGAGCTGGAAACGCCGGCTGACGTCAGCCGCTGACGCGTTCCACGAACCTAGCTGGCAGACAATCACCCGGCGCTATAATCAGAGTCCTCCCCTCCCTCTCGCACGCGTCATTTGACGCGGATGTTTTGTTTCGCGCAATACACAATGTTCAGCGGCAAAACTAATGACATTCCGTCGTGTCCGAAGTAGCGGTTGCACGATATTAAAACTACAGCCTAAATGTCAGCTAGAATGATAGACTACATTACGAAGTGACGACGTTCAGACCCACAAATCGTTTCACTTCATTGGGCTATAGATACTTTTGGGAGGGGGTTAAAGCCGGATTAACCTCTTTCCGTAGAATTCCACTGTCAGATGCATCCAACACGCGCGATGTAATAGAAGGTAGTTTTATTTTTTTAATTCGCTAAAACACACACTTGTAGGTTAAACGACGTCGGAAATACTTGGTATTCAGTGACGGCTAACTCTCGAACAAAAACGTTTAGGCCTAAGAGTCCGTGACAGAGTAAGCAAAGCCTACAACATATATTTTTGTCCGCATGAATGTATAGAAGTTTATGTGCTTTCCTGTTTCCCAAAAGCACGGTAGGACAAATAAAAGTGTTTAAGATAGTAGACTTATAAACAAATCAAAATTTGACAAAATTGTGATTATACTTGCTTTCAAACAAAATTTTAACAATTACTTTTCTTTATCAGACAATGTGATGCACAGTCGTCAGATATAACGGACGTTTCTCCATGCAATTTTTTATAGTCAGATCGACTGACAGTCCATCCTGACTAAAGAAACACTACACTGAGAAACGTCCGTTATATCGTATCAATGCTATATTTTTGACGGTTAAATAATGTACAGAATAAGCCAGCGTCACACCTGGATAAGGCCAGAGACAGAGAGACCGTAGATGCCTATAACGTATCCCTGACGACTGCCATCTTCTCGGAATGACAGCTCGCCCAACGCTCCGCTATCTTCAATCTGTGTGATCTGAGTGACACAGCGATAACATGTCAATAGTGTCAAGACCGCGAAACAGGAATACACCGACAACCTTTACGCAGAAAAAAACAAAACTTAAAGTACTAAAACTGAACGAAAACTGATAATTAAAATGTCTTCCAAAAGCTCCAAAGAAAAGACATATTTCTCAAGAAATGCATGGGGTTGGTCGATACCATGTCGAGGGACAAACCCTCCCTGTGATTTTTTGAAAAAAAAACAAGGAACCATCTTGCATGATCAAGTTAAAAGTCTAACAAAGGAAAACAAGTGGTCAAAGTAATTCGGTAAAGGCGGCATGGAATCCGTGGGGAAACCAGGATCCTCGTCTAATACACTGTTTCTTTGGCCCCAAGAGTTTCCACCCCAAACAGGACCTCGATTACTGCAGCCGTTTTCGCAGAGCGCAGGCGTGTGACAGCCAGACACACCACACTACAGGAACATCGGCAGCAATAGTCCGCACTTCATGCATTCGATGAGACCTAGTAATGGTCAACCAGAGAGTAACTGATAATAGCGCAGTGAAACCTGGTGTAATGTAGAAATGATATAGTCGCTGCCGGCCCACTGACAACTCGTCGTGTCCTTATGATGAAGTCGGACGGCGTGGTAGAGAGTCAGTAAACTGTCGTGGACGCTGGCGTAGTCGACTCGGCTGAACGTCGACGTCTGCGTGAACATCTTCTCTGGCACGTGACTTTGCATCAGTCGAAGAACGGTAACATTGGCCTGAGTGAACACGTAGCGAGCCAGGTGCGAGGGTTGGTCATTCTGTATACAACGCCCACAGTGACACAGCTTAGGCCCAAATATACTATCAGTTAGTACTGATAGTGAGCAAATATTGGCTGGCGCCCCCTCTAGGGCTAAGCAGCACTTACTCTTCCGATCTACAGTGCGTCCGGGAAAAAAGTAAACCACTGTACACATTTTCGTAAATCCGACAAACAACGTCGTATTTTAACAAACTTTTGCACCAACAATGGGACATCGAATCGCAAACAAATCACCAAATTTCAATAAAATACATGTATGTCAACATCTGCAAAAGTTATAGCAAGTTTAGCAAGCTCACTCGAAAACATGAAGTGTCCACTATAGCAACGTTTAGACATGTGACTGTCAAATGCAAAAGACAAACATATTTAAAGTTTGTGTTCAAAATATTCTCCACGTGCTCAAATGCAAGTTTGAAGACGTAAACGACGGTTTCATCGATGATCAATTAATCACTTGGTTGAAATGTTCCCACTCTTCGGTCAAATGCGACTTCAGCTGGGCGACGTCATGTATCCGGCTGCGGTACACACACTCCTGCAGCTTTCCCCAGATCCGGTAATCTACTGGGCTGAGGCCAAGACTGTTGGCTGGCCAGGGAGTTGGAGTATGACATCTGGTGTTTCACGGGTTTTCAGTTGCGCAGTTTTCACGAACCGTATGGGCACGAGCGTTGTTCTGCCAGCAAAGGTCACTTCCTGGGCAGTTGTTGCAAGGAAACTGGTATATTTTGTCGTCGATATTCGAAGATTAATAACTCCACTGTTAATAAATATTTTTTAACGAAATTTTGTGTTTTTTTCAGAGATATATTTAGCATCTAGTGCACATAATTTTGTTAAGGTGCGTTGAGATTTGACACTTCTATCCAACATTGTCTGTGGTTTACTTTTGTCCCGGACACAGTGTATATTTACGTATCTATGTACATTTGTCCGAAATATTGCAATGGGAAATTTCTGACGTGGCGTGACGTCACTTATTGGCTCGTTACTTATTGGCTCGCACTGATAGATGGGTGTCACGCTAACATGTCTGCCGTGTTGTACTCTCCACCACCGTCAAGGAAATAGTTATTAACCCTTGACCCTGTATGAAACTTCAAGGCACCAGCCCAGTCGGCTTGTTAATAATAACATTAACGGAGAGATAATTGTCCAGAATACCCAGCAGACGCTAGTAACTTTGTCTGAGGTATTACGAGTGTTCTCGTAAGCTAAAGCATACGCATAAGAAAAAACGTAAGGTAGTAAGAAAAATAGTGCAACGTTATAAGTTAGTATCAGCAGAATCTATTCTTAAATTGCTTTTATTACATGTAGACCTAAATGTGTACTTGCTGAAAATTATACGTAGTAACTTTGCAAAAAAAACACACTTATGAAAGCAAAGCTATGCACAGCTTACTTTCAAGTAGAGTCTGCGTAGGCATATGTACGTCATTGTACGAAGATAAACCAACCAATTACTGACGACTCACTGTTTTTGAGTAACTGATTATTTCAAACAGCGCTAGATAAAACATCAGAAAGTGAATATTACCATGTCAGTGAGCAGCCAGCCGTAGCGGTTGGATAGCATGCTGAGATGTAGCGCCTATACGGAACATCAGCAGTCAGTGAATTTAGAATGGGACGACGTATACGCAAAATGAGATATTAATACTATTCATAGCGACGCGCTGCTGTTATAATATTCATATTCATATTTCAATTATGTAATGTACCTAATTACAACGTGCACCATTTCCTGCGTACAGGTCCTTTCGGGAATTATCCTGCGAATTTGAACTGTTAAAATAAAAATATATGACGAGATAACAAAAAATGCAATGCAAAATTTGTATGCTTTGTTCTTTATTGGCATAGATAGAACTTGAAACTGGAAGTCTAACAGTACGTCTAGGGTTAAAGATAACTTTTAATAAGGGCGGATTGGCATTGGGCAAATGAGCCATACATAAACAAAAAAGTTAGGGAGTTGTGTTTCTTGTGTGATAGAAAGTAAAATTCTTATTAGGGAAAAATTCCGTAACTAGTTTGCCTAGAAATTTTGCCGTGTTAACAAGTGCGTGTGTGGTCCATTTCACTGACCGTGTCCAGCAGGTGGTCAGTGAGGTTGAGTGACGTCATAAGGACGATGTTGTCGATGGACAGATGACGGACCTGCAGCAGCGCAGCACGAACTGTTGACCTCGACTCGCTATCCTCCAGCTTCCAGGCGGCTACGTGGACACGAGGCTTTTGCGTCAGCTCCTCGATCAAACGCGCACCTGTTGTAATGTAATGTAATAATAATTTTTGTGTAACAAAAATAACATAGCATATGAATATAACATGACATATAATATAACATAAATAAATAACATAATTACTTCTAGGACCACTGGCGTGTCACAAGTTCATAACCAGGGGAAAACAATTACCTCTTACATACCACCATCGAGTTCCACCTATTGTTTCCCAGTGGCGAAGCAAGAGAGGATAAACACTTTAATACTTTTTGGTAATGGAAGCGTACTTATCCTATATTTCCATTTTAGGCCTACGTATACGAAATATAATAACTGCATAAAAGTGTAACAATTTAGGCTAAAATTTAGTACGTTATAAAACTGTAATGAATAATCTAGATTAGCATCTGTACAAGAGCGGCCATTAATCGTCTTTTAGCAGACCAATAACGTCCAAGATATACCATGACTAATTTGTACAAATAAACTGAACTCTCTCCAATAACGTAGACTTACAGTCTCAATTCGGCATCGATGTGTGCACAGAACCGTTCAAAATGGCGTCCAGATGTGGAGATGGCTATATGCTGTCAAGGATGATAATGTGCTTCTAACACTAATAACTTGTATGTTTCTGTATGTATCACTACTTACAGCCATTGTACCCATTTTACTCATTTTTATTTATTTTTTATTATTCTATGGTATATTCGTTGTAGTGTCATTTGTGTAATATATTGAGTTGCGGTTGCCAACTTTGCATTAAAGAATTTTGACAATAGTGATGATGATGACGATGTAGTCCACTACGGTAGAGAGACCTTGAGTTTGATCTTGATAGATGACAGCTAGTCGTGTCCAGCGAAGCGTGTCGAGCACGTCCATGATAACGCTGTACAGTTCCGCTGGCTGAGGCAGAACGGAGATAAGGTTGTACGGCTTCGACAAGACCGGTATCCTACTACCACCGTATGGCTCGACGGCTGATGGTTCGCCAATATCGACTACAAAGTATGGAATGCCGAACTTGAGCGTGGCCGTGGCAATCGCCTGCCGATAGGGACCAATCACAGCTGAAACGTTCCCGGAACCTATCTCCATGTAGGCTGTATACACGACACAGCATCAGCGTCAATCCAAACCAAAAGCATAAATAGACGAACAAACCGCCCATGGGCAGTGACGCTCAGCTGGCTCGTGGTTCAGGGTGACCTAGGTGATCTGTGATCAAAATTCGTCAGTAGGTCTCTGCAAGCCCCAGCCTAAACACACCGGTCACAACCTTGGTCTACGTACGCACAATCCTATACTACCTACAGATGTCAGTGCAATCATCAAACAAAAATTCGTTAATAGAATGTTATTTCGAAACACCTATTAACTGCGTGTAACGTTTTATTATTGTTGTTTTGTATTTATTCTGTAATTTTTTACTTGTACTGATTCTAGGATTCGTTTATTTCTCCAGTTTTTTCATTGTATGTCGCGAGTGCGTTTGTTATATGTCAATTAAAGTACTTACTTACTTACAAATCTCCATGTCCGGCAGTTACGATTTTCCACACTTTAGCTAACAGGCTTAACAGTCAACAGACACACAAAGAGATAGAGACAGACGGAAAGAACCAAATTTCTCAGAAAGACGCCCAGCGGTCCACTGTATATGATACTCAGTTGAGCTGGAGTTAGCTGAGCTAAAAACGGACACATTCCAGCAGACTCAATTGGACGGTCGTTCCAAGACGAATGCCTATGATCCCCATTTTCCCAAGCGTCGTCGGCGTTTGTTGATTGATAATGTAATTGTATTAACGCATCCTGTATATTGAACATAATGAACATCAGAATAATAATAGTAATAAAATATCTTACGGTCTTTACTGTATATGTTCGAATCAAATTTATTCCACTATAGATTATGTACATAATTGCTACAATCATTAACTGACGGCATTTAGCGGTCTCTGCAGCATATACTAACTGACTGATCTTCAACAGACATATATAACAAACGTATGCATGCATCAATACTTGCACTTGTAAAGCGTACAACGGCATACACGTATACCTTCAAGCAGTGTATCCATGGTCATGTTATCCTGACGCCGGACACGGACAAATTGCAAATCAACGCCGGTGAGTGACTTGGAATAACGAAGATTGTCCCAAACCGTCGACACGAAATACAGCGCAGAGGAAGACGACGACGAAGTGCTCGGAGAGGTCTGAGAGTCGCTGATCACTCCTGTACGATAATTACAACAACAGGCCAAAGTAATTTAGCGAAGGCCGCATCGGATGCGAGCAATACGTTCTTACACTTAACAGTGGGCAAAACTTTTTCTCATTGCCACAGGGGGATCCGGACCCCCAGCTACTAGAATGTGCACAATGTTCTTGAGAGTCTCAGCCACAAACAAGACCTCGATCCGTTCAGTCGTTTTTGCACAACGCAATTGCGTGACAGACGCAGCACGCTACGGGATCATCGGTCGCGGTAGCCGCATTATGCATGTGATGCATTCGATGCGGCATAACTACGCCGACAGTCTCAGCAACCCTTTATCCAATTCAAGACCATTGTTTTAATGAAATGTTTTATAACACAATTTTATTCATTTGAGTCGGAAAACCCACAAAACTTTGAAACAAACGAAAGAGCATTATCGTCAACGGTCAATTCTGTTGATGTAACGACACGTTTATCGACGTCCTCTTCACATTGCCGCTAGCAAAATATTAACAACAGACACATTATTATTGAGTTGTATAAGTATCGGTTTCAAAATACACGCATTACCTGGAATTTTCACTTTAAAGCGTCAACTTTTAATAATTTATGCAAGAAAACTTAAATGTAGTTTTTTTCGACACACTGTATATAGAGAAACAGAGACAGAGAGATCGTAACTGGTCTGTGTTCGCTGTTGTTATATTCCCTAACAGCACAGATGTGAATTTCATAAATAATACGATGAGAGCTTTTGAGTGCAGGTTTGGAACGTAATGGCGCCGATCACGAAACGCATTTCCGACAATTTACTCGATGTCGACTGCGAACTGCAAACGCTGCCTACGAAGTCCATCACGCAAAATGCACAACTAACTTGACATAACTTTTTATCTACCTATTCAAAAACTTTTCCTATATTGTTTCTGGCATCAACCCGTGTGTTTTCTCATGTTGTAAAGCACTAATACGGCAATTCCCTGCTTTTTCAGCCGCCGGTAACAAAGTTGCCAAAGGCTGTTTTACCACTGAATCTTCTTTTTCGTCATCCGCCCTTAATGTGACCAAACGACCAATCAGCGCCGGGTAAAAAGTATACCGGCGCTCAGAACCTAGGCGTCGCATGAAAAATTCATACAGACATCTCCACCATTTCCCCTATTTTTACAGGGGTCAAAAAGGGGCAAATTTTGCCCGATTTTCGCATTCGAAAACGGAGCAATATATCAAAAACCTGAAAAATGCAGAGGATGCGCAGATGACGGGGCTAAACAGTGGCCAAGAGAGTTCCCCTATTTCTCCTCCAATTTTAGGGGCTTTGGTCTCAGAACGGAACAACAGATCAAAAATCCATAACATTCCTTGATAACTGCGATGTATGGCCTATAACGCCACCCAGACGCCGTAAAGCTCGGTCGCCCCAACTCCAAGATCCACGCGGTATAAATGGGGCCCCAAAAATGGTAGACTTGAATTGGGTATATTGCCAACCTGTCGATAGGCCCTGTAGTCAAAGGTATTTTAGAAGTTTGGCCCTAGGCCATGTATAAAATATGTACTTAGACTTCTCACCCACCCCATCCACAATTTTAACAGAGGGGAAAATGTAAAAAATGACTTTATTTTTTGACAAAATTCGCATTTGAGTCACCCCCGTTCCGAAAGCGAGCAACATGTCGCAAATCTTAAATCTGCGTTAAAAGCTTTAATGACTACCCTATCATCCCCGAAGACTTGGGGCTTGGGTCCACTCAACTCTGATATTACGAAGCTAGAGTGGGGGCACTCTAAAAACGTGAAATTTGCTAAATCGACAATAACTCAGCCCTTCGTCGGCCTATTGTGTTAAAATTTTTAATTTTATGTGCTGGTACTGTGTGGCTCCGCGGAAGCCGCGGAATTGTTAAAATCTACTTCCGGTCAAATCCTAGATGGCGGACAGCGCTTGAATTTTAACATAGGTATCTCTAATATCTCCGGAAAGGCTAAAGCTAGAGACTTCTAATTTGGTGCATGCGTCGACTATGCAGAGTAATTTTGAAAACGTGCAAAAACTAGGTCAAAGGAGACGTGACCTAGTTCAGGCGACCTAAATTTTAGATTTACAGTACCCAGTGAATATCTCTCAAATAGCTAAAGCTATAGGGTTTAAACTTAACACGTAGAAAGACTGTAAAGAATAGAAGATAAGCAGCACAGAAGTAGGTCAAAAGGGGTTATAATCTAGGTCACATGACCTACTTTTAAATTTAGGAATTTCGCATGTATTTCCGGAATTCCGGTTTGGTCACCTAGTCTTATGAAGAATATTCTCCTTATCGAATCCGTGCAAAGAATTCCTGGCATGTCAGGCTTAAACTAAACTCCGAATGTTAGGTCTCGAAAGTCTAGAGTTATGAAGACTTTCTACTGATGTGTTGCTGGTCTACAGAATCCTGTTTGGCATTGTGCATCTCAATAGCATTGAGTTTTTTTACATGAAGAAATCAACCACACCTGGGCAGTCACAAATACGTCATACAGAAACAGCGATGTGGTAATAATAGAAGAAATGATTTTTTAGTAATCGAATCGTTAACTTATCGAATATCTTGCCGCCTAGTACAACAGATTTTACTAGTTTCAACAAGTTTGACAAGTCAGTTAATAACGATTATTTTTTATTGTACTGTAAACTAAATTTTATGTAAATTGTAAGTAAGTGTCTTTTCTGGTGCATGATTTCATGCATATTGAAAGTGTCGAGAAATCGCGCACCAGTTTGAATACAGCGGCGGTCACATGACTTCTCGTCATACGCTAAAAACAGGCGAAAACAGGTCAACACGGCCAGAAACTGGGTCAATATGACGTTGTTGAATAAAGATTGACACTTGACAGTGCGGTGAATTTTGGAGAGAAGCCGAGCTCGAAGTTTGTGCAGTGTGTGCTGTGGGTGATACGACTGTCGAAGACCGTTGAGTCGATCTACTGTGCTGTTCGCCACACTGTGATACTGCCGAGAGCTATCTGACGAACGATACTCTCACCACATTCAGTTCGAGTTCTGATTGCTACGACGACTAACGCCGGCCGTCACCGACCGTTCGCCGTCCGCCTTACGACGCCAGCAGTCCGTTCCGTCTGTGTCGTCTACCACGCAGTTGTCACAACGCGTCTGCTGCTCGCTTGTTGCTTGCCGATAGCTACATCTTTTGAGTGACATTCTCGGTTTTATACCATGTTACAGACTCCTTTTTCATATTGTACCTCTTCGTTTTTTCATAGACATTGTATTGAGCCATAATTGCCCTATTACACCTGTTATTAAAGTTATATTCTAGTTTTCAAAGCTGTCTGTCGATAATTTTAAGATTTCCACACAGGCTAACAGCTGAGTAGACCATAAGGGAAGAGGGTGACTCGTAACACTGGCGACAGCTACAAACTTCAAATTTGGTATGCTCAGTGCTCACGCAGAGAGCAAAACTAGGTCACAGGGGTAAAAACTAAGTCACGTGGCTACACTTTTCATTCGCGGGCCCTTGTAAATATCTCTTAAATGGCTAAGCGTGTAGAAGCTGGTCCTCATTCACCGAGGAATGGAAGGCTGAGTTAATGGCCTAGTACGTAAGCAAGTAAATATGAAAATTTCTTATAAGCGTTTAATAGCAAAATGTCAGTCGACTTGACTGAGACGAGACGGAATGCAACATGCCGCTGCGCATCTTTTGTTATTGTAGGCTACCATCATCATCATCGTGTGGCTTATCCAGAGCTGGACGTTGCCGTTCTCACAAGCATGCTTCAGGCACCACCATGGTAAGTAAACAGTCTGCCCAGGGCCGCTACATGACGGAAATCATAGTTATCAGCTGCTGAGACCGTCATACCTCACCGGGCAACTGGAAACGCAGCAGGCTATGAGCGTCGAACTTACGGACCGAAAGACAAGACGCTAACCACTGAACCACCGAGTCACTGGTGCTAGCCGAATATCCACAATCAAGTGCATGTTTATCTCGATGGCTGGATGGATGAAATGGATGAGTGGATAAATAGAGACATTTCGTGTTGCACGGAATTCGTCAGTCTGCGCAATTTTGTGGATTCTAAGTGAATGATAATAGAGAAACGAGCTGACAGTTGGCATTGTGATTCGTAGCGGCTGCACGCCGAATAATGGGATTAAATTATTAACGCGCGTCGGCGCCGCAAACTGAAGCGTCTTTGGTATGCTCTAACAGACTGGATTCAGATTGAATGCAAAATGCCGCGAGAAGACCGACTGTGAATTCCTTTCGCCGTTAATCTTGATAATATTCGACGAGCGCGACGACCTGGGACGATCGCGCTTGGTTTAAAAATGCAGTTGGTTCAAATAATGTATGAGCGGATCTCGCTGGTACGGGGAGGCGGGTGTGATGGGGTCCATCAAAGATGTAACAGGCAGACGGTGCTGGTCATAGCGGGTGGCTGGCTACAGCGGTTGCGTCAGGCGACACGGAGATGTCTCAACGGGGTCTAGACGACTGTCAAGCGAGACTACGAGACGCACAAGTGAAAGGTTATGGACTTTTTCTTTTGATCCTCGAAAACAAATGACATGTCGTTCTATCATGATGCGGAATTTATTACGCATAAAGGAGCATGTGCTACGATGTTGCTGACGACGTTGCCCTCCTTACAGAGCTGCTATTAATGCTAGTGTTGACACTCGAGACAATGAATCACGAAGCCAACCTTCTTGTCCTCTAAGTTAACTGGTTAAAGACCAAGATTCAAACTACCGATGCCTCTTTTCCCCGGGCTCCCTCATGCCTGTGGCCAGGGACATTGTTGAAATCGTTGAGTCGTTCACATATCTTGGTGTCGATATCCATAACACTGGGTTCAGTGAGCATGATATCAGAAACGTATTGCAATAGCAATATTGTATGGTTTCCTTAGATCGTAATATCTGATACTCTTCCATCTCTCTCACCACCAAGTTACGACTCTATGGAGTGCTCATTCTTTCGGTATTTCTCTATGAAGAAGAAATGTGGTCTCCTACCCGACAACTCGAGAGGTATCTTGATGCGTTTGACCAGTGGTGTCTGCGGCGTATATTACGCATTTCCTGGAGAGGCCAAATTTCGAATGAGGAAGTCCGCCGACGTAATAAGCAGCTGCCACTCACACACATCATATGTGCCACACGCCTTAAGTTCTTTGGTCATATTGCGCATGCCGATCCATCTATAAACTATAGTCGAGCCCTCAGGGCCTGTGTGGCTCCTATGTCGAGGGACTGGAATCACCGATCCAACCGACCGCGTCAGAGCTGGCTCCGGACTGTTGAGTCAGATTTAGCACCACTCAACATTGGTCTTGCAACCGCTTATCGTCGAGCGCAGAATCGTCAAGCCTGAAGCATGCTTGTGGGAACGGCAACGTCCAGCACTGGATAGGCCACACGATGATGATGATGGTACAATAACAAAAGATGCTCAGCGGCATGTTGCATTTCGTCTCGTCTCAGGCAAGTCGACTGACATTTTGTTATTAGGCGCTTATAAGAAATTTTCATATTTACTTGCTTACGTACTTGTCTCCATTTATCAAAATCCGCAAAGGTTGTCTTTGCTCATGCAACAATCTTCCATCTATTCTATGTGACAACAGATTCTCACTAAACGCGTTCTGGTGGCTGCTAAAAACTTACATTGTCGGACAGTTATCCGACGCCTTCGTGTCGTTTCTGCGACCTGGTACCTGTTATCGTCTATAAATGCTATGACTTACGTACTTACTTAACAAAATGTCAAGCGACACGGTCGACACCTGACTTAAAATGGTGATCAAACCTGTACTGTGCATTAACCAAAGCAGGAAACAGCGTCTCCATTCTTCGGCCGTATTTCGAGAACACAAGTAAATTAAACAAAAAGACTTACTGCCAAACGCCGACCAGTCCTTCACAAGATAATAATGTATGAGAATGATAAAATAAAATAACATAGGGGTAATATGAGTAAAAAAATAACGAGTAAAATAAAAAAAATATTTTGGGTAAAAAGATAAAACTAAGTAGACAAAACTGGAGATTATAAAAATAGAGTTTTACTGCTCTAACACTGTGCCGTAATGTTTGGAAAACAAGAAGGTTTCTAGATGTCTCTTAAATGTTGCCTTTCTGACGTGCTATTCAACACTTCATCGCGTCACTCAATCTTCGAGTCCTGCGGGACTGCGACATGATACACGTTCAGATCAGATCTGCACGCAAAATGCTCACTCGCTTGCTCGCTGGCTATATTCGGTAATCGCCGATCATTGCGACGGTAATTTGTTTTCTCCGCAGAGCGACAGAATAACAGGTCGCTCGGCCACCGGCCGCTATTTGGCAGTCGATGCAACACGTCGCATCTGGTGGATGATCTGCTAAATGTACGTTTGATTGACGCTGTAGCGTGTAGACATTTTTTCGGTTTTTACTCGTAGTGTATAAATTTTTAGACCGCATCGAATGCACTAGATGCAGACTATTGCGACCAGTGATCCTGCAGCGTATGTATGTAGGGGCAGGCGCGTAACAGACAGATACACTAAGCTGTTACGCCTGCGCCTGCTACAAAACAGACTAAACGGATTAACATCCTGTTTGCAGTGGAGACTCCTGGGAAGCTCAATGAACACTGTAGGTTGGGTATCGCCCTACGGTGAGGCCCTCACTGTGAGGGAAAGGGGGACTGAGGAAAATTTCCTCATCTCACCATATACAGCGTGATTCATAAAAAAGTGACAGTCCATATTTGTTATAACTTTGGCTAATCTTAACCTATTTTTATGTTTTTTTTTTGATATTTTTAATCGTGAAGAAATTCTACATGCAACTATGGTAAAATTACCACATCAGTCACCTTAACTATGAGCGCACTTTACTTCGTAAAATAAAATAACAACGCTTTTACAATTTAAAATGCTATCATTTTTGTTCAAAGCAAAATAAAACAAAATCAATGACAGTGATAAAATTCACAGTACTATTATCATGGTATTGTCATTTTGAGAGTAGTAGCTATAAGCAGTGTTCAAAATGTCCGCCTTCAATATCGACACAGGCCGACAAAAGACATCTTCACTCATCTACGGCTTGATTCATAGCAAACGTTATCAGCAAACAAT
>Ga0126335_1001380_pt1 | contig 13498 bp, 8 predicted proteins | sample OlaspJWI45metaG_FD_108409 | JGI IMG/M metagenome (GOLD analysis project Ga0126335, IMG submission 108409) | Marine gutless worms symbiont microbial communities from Oahu, Hawaii - Olavius sp. 1 OAHU.JWI-45 metaG | ecosystem: Host-associated > Annelida > Digestive system > Unclassified | place... | reverse complement strand
TAGTCCGGCTATATATAGCAAGTAGCCTGAAGCAGTCCAAATCAACGATATCAAGATAACGAGCTTGCAGTTGACCATTGCAGATATACGTAAACTTTATTTACGTCGCTCGAGTGACCTGAACATACTTTGCCCTGTATAGTACATGTAGAAAATCGTAGAAGCAGGCAAAAAAACAGAAAATGAAAGATGTCAGTGGGTGGTCCATTTCAGGGTTTATTTTACCGGTTACATACTGCCGAAAACTTAGCCAATGACAGCAGAAACACTTAAAGATCCGGTAGGTTAGCGTGTCAGCGCAGGATGACTGCGTCGTTGTCGTCAGAACATCAAATATGGTAAGGCTTAGTGTCACCGGCAACGTTCTCCGCACATGGCGTGCGTATACTATAACACGATATATCCATCTCCTCTTTTCTATATATAGAAATCTGTATTCGTCGAAGTTAGTGGCACAAACACATAGGAACAGAGCACACAGACAGACACAAAAGAAAAAGAAAACACAACACGACAGCCTTAACTACACGGAGATGACACGTTTGACTAAAGTACTGTCATAGTGATTAAGTCGCTGTATAAACTTTTCTTTACGGCGAGAAAATGTAACACTCGGCAAACTAATGCCACAGATTTCACGACAAACATTAATAGTAGCTATATTTTTAGTTTGGATTAGTTTCATTGAAAACCTATTAAGAACAAAGTCAATGGACGACCATTAAGCTTTGCTTAGAGGACAAGCCTCAAGGCCATAAAGTAGAACTGGTGTGTATTTCGATTGATGAAGCTGCAGAGTAACAGCCTCTGTCGCTAGTCTGCCAATCTTACTAAAAATAGCATTGACCGATCTGTAATAAGAGCGTTCACCTTCATCGATCAAGCATTTAGAAAACTTTAGATTGTGCAATATAAATACCCAAATATCTGACTGTTTTGATCCACAATAAACATGAGGCGCTAAATTCATCACGTAATTACGGCTGACCAACATTGTGGGTTCGTTCGTACAACTGTTGTACAAATATACGCGTATAGCTCTGACATAGCCGACAGCCGTTGCCAGCGCACCTGCTCTCCACGTTATTAAGTAAGCAAGTGATGGTAAAGTATATACCTTGCCGAACTGTTCGAAGTACGAGCGCACGTCTTCGATGGTCGTCGACGCCGACAGACCGCCGACAAACAGCTTCTTGGTTCTCGTCACCATCTGTATACCACGGACAGACTTAATAGTGTTTACCGGACAGCTTAGACCTCGCAATGTTCTATAGTGACCGCGACTATTCCACATATTGCATGGATAAACGCGTGAGCGGTAGGTAAAACTGGGTGATCCCTTTACAACGCGTGTCATACCTGAGCGTTTCTTCAAGTAATGAGGTTGCATCACAAAGAGGCGCTATGTCGAATGTCCTTTGCCTATATAACAGACGACTACACACTTCGCGATTGCGCGGCCTGTTTCGCGACCACATCATGATACTGCTCTCATGTATGAATGAATGAACGAGAAGTACCAATGCGACTGATTCAAACAGTACAACTTGTAGGAATGAACGAATAAACTTGTTCACCGCAGTAGACAATACAAATAAAATTCATCAAAGCTGGCCGTTGTCGGACATATTTAGTAATTATGGGTATCCACAACGCTCACGTTTGAAGTTAAGTACCGCACTCTTCATTTTTAAAACTACAAAAAACAACAAGAGGCCAAAGTAATGTGACAAAGGCTGCACGAGTGCACCACACACAGTTGAGCTGCATGACAAACAGACTGACGGACAGGCACCGCGAACATCGGTAACAATAGTCTGCATTTCAGCCATTCGATGCAGCCTACAGACCGATGCAAACTTATGACTTTCCGTTATTATGAGATACGTGAAACGGGTAAGTTTCAACTTTTAAGCCAAGATTCAATAGCAGGCAATAAACGAACTCTCGAGTAGGCCTACATAACGATGTAACGACAATTTCTTGTACCACGTACGCATGAGAATATTGTATAACTTGGAATTAATGCTGTTCATGCGCGCGTCGACTTTGCGACACCTAGGTCGTCGTCTCGGTGGCAAAATTGCCCAGGTCCAACACAATGGCGGCGGGCGACCGCGGCGGCACGGCATTATGAACCACGGGTCGCTCAGATCGGACGTCCGGACGAATTTAATTCGACGTCGCGCGCCGGCTGCGTCCGTACCGATAAATAGCGTTTTCATGGACCAGGCCGTAACCGATCCTGGCTGCTGCATTCATTCTCAATACGAAGCGGGGGAAGGGGTGGAACGAGATTGCGGGGAAGGGAAGGCGGGAATGGGGAAGTTCCGGGCCGACAGCGCGTCGATAGACTGCAGTAAAAATATGTAATCGATAGAAAAATTCAATATTGCGCAGCACTACCGTATGTGCCACGCCAGCGTAATTACACTTAGCACGGCGCACTCACGCCGTACCGACAACATACCACTCGGACAATTTTCGTTCAGCGAACCAGCTGCCCTGCGTATTGGTATCCAATTACAACTCTACTCAATATCGACTGTATGACATTATATTTTGCGCTATGATTATATCGGAGAAAAATGTAAGACGTTTTCGACAGAAAATAGTAAGCAAAATAAATTATTCTGAAAAATAAGTGAGTGCATGCACCAAAAAGTAGCAAAAATGAGGCGACAGCTGCCCGAAATCATTCCCTCCCAACTTTATGATACTCATATTCGCCTACAGAGCGAAAACATATAACAATGTTACGTCTGAGAAGCTGCAAGTGAATGATTAGAAAGAAATCTGAAATGACTGATGCTATGTGGCGTGATAATCTACTCACTCAGTCCGTTGCTGCTGCTGCTGCTGCTGCTGCTGCTGCCGCTCTGCAGGGGCTGTAACGGATTTGCTGTTTTAAATCCTGCCGGAGTCAGAGTTGGAGCCAAATTTGTAACTTTCATAAAAACATTACAAGAAAAAACAGTAAAACATTAACTAGCACATTTAGAAACGCTATTTAGCAACTAATACAATGCTCATATCAGACACAACGTTTGAAACGTCACAAAGTCTGATCAATATTGACTCAAGTAATTTTTTATATTGCGATGTAATAATAGTATTACACGTGAGCACAGTTTTAAATATTGTTTTTGAGTCACAGTCGGGTTGACGTCGGGAAATGGAATAATCTACGTCCGTGTGATGCTCATTTTCGCAGTATTACAACTTTTAAGCGTATATCTACCATCGGTCTGAATAATTTGTAACAACATTGTTTGATAACCAGCTAGTAACGTATGAAGCAGCTATCGGTTTTAGGTATATTTTAATTGACGTAAATTTTTGTGTGCTTTGTTAGAACCCGGTGTCACGTAAGAGGCTTTATGCCCTGTGGCAACCTGCAGTCTGTGAACATATACTTTGTAAACAACTCAATGAATGTGTGAGGCTGCAAGTAAATTGATTTCATTTGATAATAAAATTGTGATATTTGTTGGTTTTAATTGTCCTTAAACAGTTTAAAATTGTTTTCCAAAAATATTAATCGGGTAACAAGTAATTTTTCACAAATTTGGCTGAAGGCGAAAATCCGGCCAAAATTTTAACCGGAGAAGTAGGCAAATTCCGGTACAGCCGTGCATACTCTGCACACGTTCTCAACGTTAATCCATTTTTGCGCGTGACGTTAGATGCTGCTAGTGCCATAGCAGCTGCGTTCGTCTGCCTGCCCACCTCTAGTCACAAAGTAAACCACGCCCAACCGGTTCAAAATATCGAAATGCGGTTCGCACCTACAATATACTGATATTTGGGGATTCTTCACGCCTATTTTGTGCTTATAAGTTTAGGTCTCACGCCAAACAAATGCAGTTCTGTCCGTCCGTCCGTCTGTCCGTCTGTCAAAACATAGCGGACGATGCCTAAAAAGGTTCAAAATAACGAAATGTTGTTTACACCGTACGATACTACCTAACTCAATTTACGGGTAGAAAAGAGAGAAAACGAGAAGATGGGGAAAAAGAGTGGGAATAGGCAACGGACGGGGAATGAAAGCGTAAAGGAAAAAAGAAAAAGAGTAGTGAAAGAGAAGGAAAGAAAAGGAGAGAAAAAAGCGCGAAGTTTCTCCATTACTTCTGGGGACAGACAGACGCTTCTGAGTGATGCCTTCGTGAGTTCATCACACCGCATGAAATGACACACGCACGCACAATCACCGACGTCGACAGAAAATAGTCTGTCGGCAACCGAAAGGAACCGAGCGAACGAACGCGAAATTCATCAATCAGACACGACAAGACTATACTGGCCGAGTCTAAAAGGACCGACGAAAAGAGGCGTACCGTGACGAGTCAGTCGCACCGAGCATCGTTTCGTCCTGCCGCTGCTGCTGCTGCTGCTGCTATAGCGACTACTTGACAACCAGCAATCGCAAGCTCTCCTACGTCCAAAATGCTCACTATCACAACCGACGTTTCATCAACTTCAGCGCTTCCGCATCTCCATGGACTAGGAATACACGGTGTGGTATAAATACAATGTTGTTATTGCCAACTGCGAATGCTACGCTAGATACGACTGACTTTATTCACCACAAGCCTAGTGGCGTGGCACTGGCGTAGACAAGGGGGGCCCAGGGGGCCCAGGCCCCCCCAATGGACGGGCAAAAAAGAATTTTTTGTTAAAATAGAGGGACTTTCAAGTTAATTTTGAGGGCCAAAATGCTCTAAAACTCACCTATGAGCACCTTTAACTTCACTTCAGGCGTGGTGTATATTTCTACAGGCGTCAGTTTGCAAGTATTTAAAACCGTAAGTACGTAAGCATGTACGCGTTACGATAACTTTCGAAACCTTTGACCTAGAAAGTTTATTTTGGCAAAAAAGGTAAATCTTTCGAAAGTGCACGTCGAGTTCTTATATCAAGGTCATCGGGTCGAGGTCAAGGTCGCAGTAGTTAAAAGCTAAAGCACGCGGATGATCAGCCTTTGATTAAAAGGCAATCTTCCATTAAATAAAGCGCTGCTTCACAAAATTTTGTACAATGAGATTAAGAGTTTAAAGATATAAAGCCATCTCTAAGACTAGTATTCAGTAGGCTACACTCAGTACACTGAGTTTCCTTTCCTTTTGCGGAATAGCCAAAAGTGAGAGACTGCACTGCTGTAGAGCTGTTCTTTCACTTCATGCACAGTTCCATCTTGATATAGTAGTTTTCGTGCGTTTTATTTGTTACTCAATTTTCATTGCCAGCACATCTGCCTGGAAGTAGTCGTCTCCGGCATGATCTATAATGCGGCAAGTAAGACGCAAACCCCAACTTCCTCATTATTTACTGCTTTATGCCAGTTCTAACGAAGCTTTACTCTTAATAAAGTCGGCCAAACATATCTCAATAGGACCTAACTAAGACGAACATGCTGGCGATGGGAAGACGGCAGGTGTCGTAATCGACGTTTTGTGTCAACAAATTCGTCGCGTGCTTCGTCAATCGTCGGCCGAGACAGCGACAAGCGATAGGTCGCAAGCGAGATAATTAACGCGTCCAGTCCGCAACATCAACGACAGTACCAGTCGACAGACTACGGGGTTTCAGATCTCATGCATTTCAATCCGCCAAGAAGAAGCCACAGTTCCGTAAACAGAGTTTCATAAAACAGAATGCCGGCAACGATGCATTAGCGTTTTTCATCGTCTTCAACGATCTTTATATCTCACTCGACACATCCTAGGCCAGAAACCGAGTCTAACAGAAATGGGCGACAAGTAGTAAATCTCACAAAATAATGACAAAAATACAGGCTGTATTTGCGCACAAAAACTGCGCCATGCAAAGCCGAATTCAGAGGCCTTTTACACCATACCGACAGAAAACAGAGCGGGCATTTTCTGCAGCTCTCGGAGTCCACACAAGGCACTTTCATAATCAAGATCTGACTTTGATCAGAGACATGATATACCAATGGGCTTCACGGTTCAGATCCCATAATCACAAATTTACTTAATTTAGCCACACAGAAAAATCTCAACGATCTTTCATAACACTTTAGACGCCGGTGATACAAACAGTTAGGCCTACATGAAAAATTTACAATTAAGCTACCCGGGTTTCATCAACTTAAGCTACTAATTTTTATTCAGGCCACGGTGAAAATGATGACGGTTAAAAATCAAAATAAAATCTTTATGCATTCAAATTACAGCAGATCTGCTCACGTCTGACCGGATTCACATCCGATGCGCCGTCGGATGATAATCGTGTCGCTTGACGACGCCAGACTATCCCTTGGGATGGACCCCGGGTTGAGCGCTCTCGTCCCGGGTACAATACCCGACCCTATAAGCTCTAGCAGGCGCGCCCGCGACGTGATTTTATCCGCTCACGCTTGAACACCCGCGTATAATTGAAAAAATATCGACGAGCTCTTGCCGAGCGCAAAATCGCTCGCAAACGTCGGTCAAGCTGCCGGCAACGATGCATTAGCGTTTTTCATCGTCTTCAAAGATCGCTTACCGACCCGCATTATAGCGACGTCCGACGGACGCTATTTTTACACCGGCAAATGTCAAGTCTCATCGTCCACAAGGACGATAACAAAAATCATTTTCATTGGGTGAAAACAAGAATGCACGAAGGATATATAGTCCTTGGCATTTGATGCCTTGTAGCGAACTTATCTTCTTTCAAAGCGGCCTACGCATTATGCACAAGGCGTCTGTCTATACTATGCGCTATATCATCAATGTTATTAGGCTGCATCTCATGCATTCGATGCTGACTATTCTTACCGACGTTCGCGGTGTCTGTCTGTCTGTCACACGACTTATCTCGGCTTCACTGTGCAAAATTGGCTGAACAGATCAAGAAGCCGTTTAGAGTGAACACTTCTAGGGGTCCAAGGACCACTGTGTAAGACGTGGATCCTGATCCCACACAGAGAGGGGAAGGGGTGTCCACTTTAATTTTGGGACCCTCTCTTATCTCCGAAATGGCTAAAGCTACAGACTTGAAATTTTGCGTGCATATAGACGGCTGGGAGCCCTAACGAAAACTATGCAACAGTAAGTCATATGCGGGTCCGCGTCTGAGTCACGTGACCTACTTTTAACTTTTGCGATTCCCTACATATCTTAGAAATGGCTATAACGCGTGCTCTGCGTGCAGTGCATTCGATGCAACCTTCGCCAAATTACTTGGCCTCTCTCTTACATACGTGTGTAATTTTCTATTTCTGAATTTTGCTATTAGTAGTATAAACTTGATCTACGGACTACGGTATAACGGTTAAAAATTCTGAACGTTGGCTCGGGGCTGCTAATGAGTATTATCTACGGATATGGCATCATCGTCTTGAACGTTCAAATGAAATACAATTAGAAAGTGCACAAGTACGAAACATTACTCTTGTGTTTTTTCCGTATAACATTTTAGCATGCAATGTCGAATAATTTTCTCAATTAAATATTTTTGTTGACTTTTAACCATAATCGATATATCAGTTTTCGTGTTCTAATAAGTAAACAAACGCTAATCGTTTGTTTTCTTTGTTTTCAATGTTAAAAAGTATGAGATATGTAAGTGACAAAAAGATTCACTAAAAATTTAACAAGTGGCCAAAGTAATTTGGCAAACGCCGCATCAAATCTGTGGGGAAAATCGGGATCATATTTTATGAACTTTGAGTCCCACAAGTCTCCATCCCAAATAGAATCTCGATCCGTTCAGCTGTTTTTGCACAGCGAAGCAGCGTAACAAACAGACTGACAGACGCCGAAATTATCGATCGCAATAGTCCGTATGTCACGCGTTCGGTGGAGCATAATAGTAATTACTACACAAAAATGGTCTAATTCTTGGCCTCAGAGTGCAAACTATGAGCCGTCTGTGACAGCGACAAGCAGTAGTGACGTACCGTGAATGCTGCCAACATCTAGGCCTACTGTATTAGTCGAATGTCGGGCGGCCAGCTACAACGACTGCGGGCGAATCGTGGAGTGAAGATAAAGATGCGGCGGCTGCGGAGGCTGCGACGGCGATGTCCAATAGCTACAAGTAGTACTCATGAAATCGATTGCACGTCTACTCGACGACGACGACGTCGCTGAGTCTTGGCGTCGAATTTATCATCAGTTCGTCACGCACATAGCGACCGACCACTGCAGTCGCTGCAGCCGCAGCCTCAGCAGCCCGTATAGCAGTAGATTTGAGATGGTCCAGACTTTCGCAGCAACAGTATATTGACCAGCTACCAAGTAAGCTTAAGCACGGTGGGTGGGCATCGGAGTACATGAATTTGTGGATGACTTTGGCTGCCAGGGACAAATTACTACCAACGAATGCGTCTATGAGCTTATAGACAGAAGACGCATATCTCGATCAGCCTGTGCCGTTTTAACGTCTGTCTGTCAGTCGATCTATGCGTCTGTGATGAACTGAGCGGCAGACGCATTATAGATTTTCTAGTTAGTGCAAACTTAAGGTCCACAGGTAAAGACATTAAAGGCAACAATTGCACGCTAAACCCAAAATTAGTTTGTTCATGGCTGCTTGACTGCGTTCTAATAATGCATCCCAAGTTCCACAGAATTATTGGCACAGGCTTCGTTGCCAAAAAAACTCCAGAAATACCCCCGACTTTTCAAACCAGAGCCGCCCCATCCTAACAGAAGACCGCTTTTCTGGAATTAAACGCCGGCCTGACCGTGCAGTACGGCCGTGTGGCGGAGTTCAAGGCGCGTGTTCGAGAACTGATAACTGTATGCGCCGAGCTCATAATTAAACGTGATCGGCGCATCACTACAAAACGGACATCATCATACGGCAGGATGAGCATCCTTATCGGCGATAACAAGCAAGCATCTGCTGCAGCCGTAATCAACAACATGGGCCCCACGAGACCCACTGCTGGACCGCTTTCGACTTTATCAGTGCGCACGACATCAAACGTACTGCGATAACTGTCTTAAGACAAAGAGAACAGCACTAGCGCACAACACGCGCGTCTTCATCAGTCACTAACGCTCTCAAGACCGATTTGCTAATGACTGCAGTGCATAAGCCACGGATCGGCTTATCGCTACCCTGCACCACATCATAGAACAGTAACTCACATGATTTAAAACCCAAAGCGAACCAAACAAGAGTGCCCATATTTCAAATGTCCGCCAGCGTTTTATACCCTGTGACCTCTACCATGACCCCATGGCCTGAATACTTGGGTATGAGCTATACATTAGGCAGATGTACCTGCGTATTGAAAACTGGGGCGTCTACAACATACAAGCTTTCGAGCAAATGCTCCATGGAAAATCTTGAGGGAAAGATTATCTGACAGCGCTCAGATTTGGGCATAAACACCTCAAAACCGTTTGGCGGCCGGGTTCAGCCTGGACCGCTGGAGGAGCTAACAGCGTTCACCGCTCAAACACACTAGCTGCACTAAGGAGAAGAGGAAGGAGGTACGGGTAGGGGACTAGGAAAAGAAAAAAACAAGGGAAGGAAAAGGGAAGAAAAGATGGAGATAATTTGCTACATTAGTTTTAGGAGGATAAACGCCTATGACCGAAAATGAAGTTTCCATAGGTTTAAGCATTCAGAAGCTAGAGCCCGAGTCCCAGAGCAGACAAACAAACGCCATCGAACACATAACCATGCCCCCATGTCGTCAGCGAGTTTTAACAAGTTCAGCGCTGGAATAGGGCACCTGTCATTAGTGATTAGGCTACACTGGCCAGGGTATGGCAGAAAATGGAAGGGGCAAGCTGAGAAGACTTTAAGTTGATGTGTGATCCCTTGACAACGCATGCCACAACTGCGCGCTTCAGTGATGAGGTTATCTCATAAAGAGGCACTATATCAAGTATCTCTTACGGTCTTACCTATTACCTTTTTGTACCTTTTCGACTTGATATATAATGGTCTAATCAAGATGTTCCTTTTAATTCTAATGCCGACCTAATTGGAGATAGAAGTCAACCGATTTGCATGTGAAGCTGCGAACAAAGACGACTCCTGCGCCCGTCAGAACACATTGGATTAGATTGTAATAAAAATGAAAAATTGCAACATCATACCACGCAGCTCTGTTTATTTTTTACGGAAATGGAAGAGACAAACGTGTTATTTTTCAAATATTGATATAGTCTTTCATCAGCATTACGTTTTCTCATATTTTGCTACCGGTTTTTGCTGGTGAATAAAGTTTCTTATTGGCATGAGACTGAGACGTTCGCAAGTTGCTAGATGAAGAGCTATTTTAGCTGCATGTTGGCGAGTGTGTAACTTGACGATAATGACGTTGACGCGTGACGAAATAAGCCGACACGTGATTAGCTGAGATTCCTGCAACATTTATGACGTCGCAGCGTCGCAAAATACGCGTCATAAAACGCATAAAATTACATGTCACACGGCAAGATGGCCGCGTCACTAGCTGGACACTGTCACAGCCTATCATTAATCATGTACATACCGGAAGTGTTCGCACGAAGCCCCAAACTCATATTAGCAAAATTAAACCAAAACCCCTTCAAATAGCTGAAGTCCGTTGCGCATTCAATGATTTACGATGTGCTATAAATTACAAAAAATCATGTTCATATGCTTATGACTGTGTAGTTGTTATCCGTTGCCTTATACTAAAACATTTTACACCGCAATTTTTATTTTCTCACTTTTGCACAGTACTACTTCTACAAACAGAATTGCCATTAAATGGTCAAATCAGAGGCGAACCACAACCTCTCGCGAACGTGATATTTTTGCTCGTGTGAACATCACTTTAAGCAATGACCTTAATATACGAACTTCAGAGAGATGTATGTGGGGAGGATGTAACATTGTAGCTGCATAAGGACCATCGTAAAAACTGATCTCCATGACACCACGTCCGACATTAAACGATTCACGCTCGAGAAATCGAGAACCAGCTTAGATCACGTGACACGAGCCGCGGCTGGTGCCTGGCCAACTCGTGCATGCGAAGTACTCAACGCTATTTGATCTTGCCACGAACCACTATTAATAATGAATTGTTACTGTTAGGACTTAGGCAGCACCGTCCGCGTCTATCGAAATGTTACAGAATGTAATGTTTGAATCACCAACATAACAGATTTATACAAAACGAACTCTGCTAAAACAAGATGTTATGCACACAGTAGAAAATCTATGAAATCAATAATTAATCAACTATATTTGCCATAATACAGGCCTATCGTAATGCATTAAGATTACGTTAAACAGCGGCCAAAACGACTAGTGATTAACAAGCGTGACAAAGTGCACTAATTCAGTTCAAACATTCTGCACGCAATTCACTACGTTTTTTGATGCATAAAATTAATTTACACCTTCTACCCATAAATTACGCCTTTCTGCACGTATACACTACATCATCATAATACTACTCTCATGTATTTACTATACAGTATAAGCTAGAAATAAGAACAAGAGTGCTTACCTTTGGCTGTACAGAATTAGCATTTGGACGACGTGGAAACGCAACTTTGGGATCAATCTGTGTAAATTGCACAAAATTGTCATCATCATCAAACTGTAGTCAATATCATAATCACTTAATGCCTATAAATATCCATCAAACAGCCAAAAAAGTCAGGTATAAACTTCATTCTAGTCTTGGTTTAGAGAATATGGCATTGATTTAATTTAAGTGCTAGTTTAAATATTGAAATACGGATTAAATACGACCCACTAAACTAAATAATTTACGCGATATATTGTGCCTCACAGCTCTCCGCTGTAGCCGTCCATCGCACAAATACACCGTGCTCCAATAAACATGTCCATATTTTAATTATTTTTGTAGTGTCAACAAATGTTGCCCGATTTACGTAAAATTTTGTACAAATTCTATTGAGATAATCTGCAACACAACAGTTACTAATTTGTCCACCTCACCTACATGATGCTGCCACACTACCTTGGGAAAATTTGAATTTTGTAACGATAACGCTGTCAACTAAAGTTACACATTACGATTGCGCAAACCCAAAAATATCCAGTTTTTCACACAAGCACTGCCCAGCTGAGCCTAAGTATTACAGCAGGGGTTCACAATAGCTTCCTCTTCCATTCACACAGGCCTGAAGTAATGCATTTCATCTTCAACTTCTTAAATTTTTTTGGCAGCCTTTTGATGGATCAACTCGGCAAAATGTTGTAAAGCCAATAATTAATTTTTCCTAACAGCAGCAGTACGCTGGTGAGGTGGACGTGTCAATAACCGCTGTGTTGCAAATTTATTCAGTATACTGTGTGCCAAATATTATCAAAATCTGTCGACGTTTGTAGAAACTACAATAACATAAACATGTGGAGTTTTTGGTACACGGTGTAATATAGCATCGTATGCCTATAGCAATACTCGTACAACGCATTTTGAAACTGAGAGGGCTGGACTGAGGCTTAAAAACTGGGGATACTAATATATTCATCTTTATTCACTCGTAGATAGAAGCATACACAATGTAAAAAAAACAACAAACCAAAAAATACACAATATCTTAACTAATAATGCAATGTAGTGTCAGTTAAGCGATACACTGTCAAACTTTTCCGAACGCTTCTTTAAAAATAGCACTAAGCAGGGCAAACTAGAACATTTCTCTACATTAAGCAACGACAGATATATCACTCGTTCTAAACAATTTCATAAAAAATCTATTTACTACGAAATCAACTGAGTATAGATCTCTTTTACACAAATTTCAAACTTCAAATCCATACAGTAAAATTGGCATACATTTTGTCTTTAGTAATTCTATTAAGACATCTTCCCAATATTAGCCCCATTAGCCCTTCCCTAAAACTGTCCCTAGCCACTGAGTACGGGGCTTGTTAAATTCACAGCGACTAAGAAACAGCAAGTCAGATCTTCTCGTTTTATTGCCATGCATATATAGATTCGATGGTTAGTCAGTGACGGTTGTCCTTCGATGGAACGCCGTCGGCGTCCTAAACGCATGCAACTGCCTGAGTGATGCTTGGTGCGTGCGGCCAAGTTCTTTCATACTGGCGTCGTCGCCGACATCGACATCTTGTCGTTCGAATGTCTGTCATATATCCCGTTGCTTGCCCGGCCGCCTGCCTGCCTCTGGGCATCGTAACCTGTGCTAGTCTGACCGCGTTCACTATCACACTGGTATTCTGTCTTCTCCTTTATTTGTTATTCACCAATATGGTAGCATAATTTAAATTATAATAGATAAAAAAAATAAAATTTAACTAATACTTAACTAAACGTCTGTGCAACATGATTCAAGTTTTGTCTTAGCAGTAACAACGAATATCCTGCACAATGCGTTATGTATAGTACTAAATTTGTTTAAAAACTTGCGTTTGCATATCGCATTTGTCCGCTCAGCCTGCTATGGAGACATTCAAACATTTCCAAGCATACATCAACAGTGTCTTGTGATCTGGTATTGAAAATTTTCCTAAATGTGCTGTTTATGACATAGTTAATGGACTTATATTGATATTT
>Ga0126335_1001379_pt1 | contig 13499 bp, 11 predicted proteins | sample OlaspJWI45metaG_FD_108409 | JGI IMG/M metagenome (GOLD analysis project Ga0126335, IMG submission 108409) | Marine gutless worms symbiont microbial communities from Oahu, Hawaii - Olavius sp. 1 OAHU.JWI-45 metaG | ecosystem: Host-associated > Annelida > Digestive system > Unclassified | place... | reverse complement strand
ATGGGAGCTTGTTCCAAAGACGGGGTGCAGCATGACTGAATGAACGATTGGTGATCTTGAGAGAAGAAACAACAGATGGTTGGAGTAGAGTAACGGATGAGGATGAGCGAGTGGCACGGGTATCAATATGGCATAAAATGAACAGGATCGTAAAGAACGTTCAAGCCAGTTGCTAGCTCAAAATCTGAGGAGGGTCAACCTTCCCTTCCCTTAGAAGTAGGGCCCCTAAATCCAGCTAGGGGGTCTGGGGGTGCGCTGTAAGCTCCCCAGCGGGCTCTAGGGCGAAGACCCAGCCAAAATTCGATTTCGTGCATTTTGACGGCAAAATCTGGTATCTCGTGAGAGCAATTTTAGTGTCGTCTCAAGTTGTGTACCAAATTGGCAGCGATAATTAACTGCAAAATGTGATAAATAGGCCCTAACTTTTAAGTTTTTGTTAAAATATTGCATTTGGTTCAAGGTGTCCTCGAAGCCCTTGCCCTTCTCACCCATGTTGGTGGACACCTGCATCCTATAGGCCTAATGGAGTCTAGGGATAGGCTGAAAACTTCAGTCTTGGTATAGGAATATTACAGGAACTGGTCAATAACCTGAGCTCTATGGTGGTTTCGGCACTACCGTCTACTTCAAGTGCATGAGGTTTGGTTCGTAACCTTTTTCGCTCCGTGTCCCCCTTCATCTGACTCAGAATAACCCTGTTAACCTGCCCGAAATATGATAAAAGACCATTAGTTTTGTGCAAAATAATCCAGAATAGCTTTGATTACATTGCAGCAGTTCACAGTTCATGCATCGCATTCTACCGGACGTAATCTGAAATAGGGCTATCTTCTCGCACAGAAACCACAAACATGCACCTATTTGTTGCAAAAACTGATAGGAGTGGAACTTTGGAGGACCAAAATAAACATAGGACCTAACTGTATCATAGATTACACAAAAATGTATGTAAATGAACACTGAAAGGGTATAAAGGCTGAGAGTAAAGATGGCTGAATACTATTACTACACTACTACACTGGGTGGCTCGGTGGCCGAGTGGTTAGAGTGCCGGAATCAGGCTCGGAAGAGCACGGGTTCGAATCGCAGTCACGACGCTGTCGAGTAGCAGTCTTAGGCAAACTGTTCGCACCCAGTGTGCCTAGGTCAACTCAGCCTTGCATCCCCTTTGGTCGCTAAATCGAGTACCAGCTTCGGCTGGGGTGAAGGTGGGAAAGTCACCTCTGCCAGGTGGCAGGTAACACTGTGTGATCCCATATGGTAAGTGATTTCCCGTAGCGGTGTGGTGAAGTTTCAAACTGCTATACCCTTACCTTTACCTTTTAGTGAAACCATTCACTGACAAAAAATGGACCTTAAAAGTGGACCTGGCCGGATTTGAGGTGGGGGGTCATTCGACCAGTCCGACCCCCTAGCCTGATGTTAGAACATGTTAAATTAAAAGGGGGATGCAGACTGGTAATCAAAAGTGGCCAAGCATAAACTAAGTTGTAAAAGGTATACAGTAAATTCAGGTGACAACAAATTATCACTTCTAAGACTTCTAAGTCTTTAACAGGCCAGATGTTTTTCTGAACACAAACCATAACGCATATTATTACATTCAAATCGCACATCTTTAATGAACATGAATAAAATGAATGCTCTCAACGTGTGCATTTGGTAACTAGTCCATTAACCAATGTAATGTTGCATCGCTTGGTGGCTGTGAGACTGGATGCATCTATTTGTCAGCCTTCGCTGCCTTCTCCTTCTTCTTGCCTTTGCCTGGTACTGCTTTGATTGCCTTGCGAGGTCGAGCCTTTCCACCACTTGTCGAGAAATCCACAGACACAATCTGTAAAATTACACCACCACAGTTACAGCACACAGCATGCAGCCAAAGCATCTGCATACAAAAACAACAGCAATTATCACCAAGCCTCGAGTGCTCAGCTATCTTAAGTTCAGGGTGACCTAGTTATAGGTCTGATCACGTTTAGTCAGTACTCAGTAAGCCTCTGCATGCAAGATTACAAGTCTCTATGTCCGGTCGTTGTGACGTGAAATATCCTGGTTGACAGACACACACACACAGATGCCATTCGAACATCTTCTGTATGATTGATTTGTTCATACTCACAGTGTGAGCTGTTTAATGTGCCTTTATTAGTCATAGTACCAGACGATGGTGAAGTTCAAGAACACCCAGATTTGATAAGATTCTATCCAGTTCAGTACACAGGTGGTAAAAGTTGGTTCATTCCTTCCAGAGTTATTGCTCGGACAAGCCAAGGTGTTCCAGACAGACAGATGCCGCTGATGACAGTACCCATAAGGCATATGGCCGCTGGGTAAGAACAGGCAGCCACGGGTCATCACTGTGTTTTATACAGGACAATAATCTTGGAAAGTGGAAAATCAGTTTCCAGAATTTCTACACGGTGGTCCATAAAAATGTGACATTTTATATTTGACTAGAACTTTGGCTAACCTTAAGCAATTTCAAGTTTCATATAGTTTTAATCGTGAAAAAATTGTACAGTGACTGTAATAAATTTACCAACATCACCTTAATTATGTGCGTAACTTACCTGATAAAATACAAAACTACCCTTTCGCTATTGTTCATAAAACATAGGAGTGTATATTTGACTGCAACTCTGTCAAATCGAGCAATTTCAGCAATTTTCGCACAACGAAACTAGAAATAAGTTTTAAAACGAGGCACAAAATTTGCCTACTAATTATGTTAACAAGGTGTTGTTAATGACGTCATTGTTTGGGCTTATGATGTCTGCTGTGAATTACACCATTGATGAGTGTTGGCGTCGTGATCTACCGTGAAAACGTTCAAGGCAGACATTTTGAAAATTGCTTATGATTACTACTCTCGAAATGACAGTATCATAATGGCAGCACTGTAAATAAAATCACTGGCACAAATTTTTCTGTTGATTTTCCTCTGAATGTAAAGGAATGACAAATGATAACGTTTTTAGCTGATAAGTTTATTTTATTTCAATTTACGCAGTAAGGTGTGCACACAACTAAGGTGAGGTGGTAAAATTTGCCATAATCACATGTAGAATTTCTTCATGATTAAAACAATACAAAAATTATAAAAATCATTCTTTAAGACTAGCCGAAGTTATAGTCAGATATAAAATGTCACGTTTTCTTATGGACCACTGTATGTCACAAAAATACTGAACAGATTCCAAATATAAAAATACTGATAAAACTTTACTACAGGGCACTGCACTTTCAGTTTCTCTAGCATACACAACAAGAAAATGCTTGCCTTAGACTAACGTGACACAGATTAACTTCAGAGATGACCACTATCAAAATGTATAGAACTCAAACCAATTTTTTCAGTCTACTGTTAGTGACAACAAGTGAGTGCTTAATATGCTACACATACAGGTCACCCTTATGTTTGGTACTAGTGCTTACAAGCCAGGTGACCCAACCAACAGCGTTACCACAATGATGAGCAACAATACATTAAAAATTTAGTCATCTTTAAATTCTGAAAGAATTTTGAGATCAGCCACGACTCGACAAATTAAATACATTAAATATGTAGCTTCTGTTTCAGAACACACTGTAATAAAGCACTGGCAAAGACTGAAAATGCCAAGCATTCTGGTACTCATTTTTAATTTTCCGACTTTTTGCCGCTATATAATATTCATAGCATCAGCATTCGCAGATGTTTGGTATCCAGCCAGTCAGCATCAGTGTCATTCAAAAACAAATGTTTTAAATACAAAATAACACCTCAGCTGCTCAAAGTTAGCAACAGCACCAACAGAATAAATATGAACACTAGTTTCGTTTGTAAACAATGCTGTCCAAGACAAAAGATAACAAAACAACACAGATCAACCAATGTTGTAAAAAAAATAAACAACAGCACGACCAAACAATTCTACACTCACCAGCTCAGAACAGCTGCTAAAGATAACAGCGGAGATTGGACCAATAAATGCTACTGCTGAATGGCTATCAATAAACAGCATTTATAACCCAGCCAAATGTTTGCATATTGTACAAAGATCACCCACGGTCTCAATGACATTGCATTTACGCTGTTCATCAAATCTCTGAACTGCATGATTAGAGTGGGCCCATAATATGTACATGCCAAGATTTGATGCATTTTTGGATCTTTTGGTTAAAATCGCTATCATTTGTCGTTCATTTATGCTCACAGCAGAAGAAAACAGGAAAATCAACATAAGTGATCATATTTACAGTGCTGACTGCCTGCCATTATGACATTGTCATTTCAAGAGTAGTAATCATAAGCAATGTTCAAAATGTCCACCTTCAGCATCAATACAAGCGACAGTGACGCCAACACTCATCTAATGTGTGACTCACAACAAATGTTATCAGCACAAACGATGTCATTAGCAACACCTTGTTAATGCAGTTAAGTCAGCAAATGCGTAACTCATTTTCAAAAATTCATTTCCAGTTTCGTTTATGTGAAAAGTGTTGAATAAGGTAAAGATTTGACAAAAAGCTGCAGTCAAATGTACACTCACGTTTTATGAACAACAGTGAAAGGGTTGTTTTGTATTTTATCGGGCAAAGTGTGAACACAATTAACACATCCACTGCCAGGGGCATATATATACACCGATCAATTGTATTGTGCATGCACCAGACGCATATACCTTCATTGCAAGCACTCTGTGCACTGCCAGCCACAGCAAGTAACTCAACTATGGCACTGTAAACTTGTACATATTGGGAGACAAGTGGTGCCCTCTGGTAAATGGGCTAGAAATAATTTGGACTTTCTGAAGTTTCAGTGTGGCTTGATTGTCTATGCAAACGGTCAAGGTCAGCTTGATCTACATGCAAGTAAGCAAGTCTCTGTATAGCTATGATGCCATTGATATCTAACCAAGTAAAACAAAGCGATTAGGCACGTAGCTGGCTTCCCTAGTTTAGGTTTGCCTCCATAGGCGACCCTTCTATCAGCAAAAGTCTGCAATCTAATCTGTCGCTACTGAGCGGTCAGCATTACATGGATCTTATTCCTTTGACGGCATCAAAAGCTGATACAGCTCGGAAATGTATTTAGTGTGCAAAACGTGGAAGCAGGTAGGAAACTCGCTATTTCTGCCAGACATGTATGCCTCAGCCTGTACTGTGTGTTGTTCCTTATTTTCAGAAGTTCCACGCAGTTGCTGACAACTGACTTTTTGCATATTGTATTTCTAATGTCATAAATAGGTAAACAGTTTATCATTGTTCGGCAATCGAAATGGCACAATAATATACAACAACGATAAGATCAATACTACGTTTCATACTATAGCAGTGTAAAGAGTTATGGCATAAATGTAATGAATGCCGCACAGCTGCAGAGCAGTTACCACTGCTATCATGCGGCGCGCGCTACCGTGGTTCGCACAGCAATAAAACTATGACCAGCAGTCAATGTGTTAAGGTGATGTCGTAAATTTTACTATAGTCACATATAAAAGGTCACGTTACTGTGTAGATTCTCGATAGTCTTTCAACTTGTATCATTATGAATAAAAATCAGCCACGTCCGTTTAATGAATAAGTCTCATGGGACTGACTGCAAGTTGTCGACCTGATTGAAGCTTCCACACTTAACAGCTAAAGTGTAATGATACTGAACAAACTGAAAGATTATTCGTGTCCAATGCATTCACTGGCCCAATATGTAGCTTAGCCAGTAACCACAACAGCTGATAGCCATACAGCAGTTAATGAACGAAAACAAGTTAGCACCGTCCATTGCACCAAATCACCTGTAAAACACTTCAATTCAATTTCTGCAAAATTTAAAGAAAATTTCAGCAGTTCAAATATCACTCACAAACTTAAATTTCAATGTAAAATTTGATAAATGAGATGTGCTTTACAAGCTTTGGTGTAATTGTTAACGAAACTGCATCAAATATATCATACACTGGGATCATCGACTTCACAGAGGCAATAATACTGATGGTTAAATTCATACGTTCTTGGCTGCAAGTCATCAATCTCAAAGCACAAAACATAACACTTTACAGACTTTAACCGGACAAAGTTAAGTGAGCCGGGAAAAGTTCATGCAAAAAAATCACAAAACTACTAAAATATTAAATACTGATAGCTGGATAGCCAAAATGGACTACAGTTAAATTTGTTTAGCAACTTTGAGCTTCGGCGATTTTATCCAACACAGCACTAATGCTGAGTTTACCAACACATGCACGAGTATTGTTCAGGCTTTTTCTAAATATGCACAATCCCAGTATGAGTATCTTGCCCACCAAACTATGCTGAAGGCACTATAATATATCAAAGTCACTACAGACTGTAGTGGACATAACACTGGAAACTGAAGAAGTTGCTTTAACATGCGACCTTTGTGCAGACTGGCTTGTGCTAGTAATTTAAAGAAAAACATCAATACTAGATCCTCACAAAGTTAATATATACATAAGTGTAATGAGAAAATGTGCTAAATATTTCTGTTAGCAAATAACTGTGCCACAATTTGTCACACTACTGCTTAATTTTAAACATCTGATAAAATTTTGATGCCACATTCTTTCTGCTTGATTATGAAAACAGAAGTATCTAACACCATGAGCAAGGTGCTCACTCACCAAAGCCTTTCTGTCAGACAACTATAATTAGCAAGCATCACAACAATTAGAGCAATAATTAAAAATGCCTCAGAGTGCATATTACTGAACATCATGCAAAAGCACCACTATAAGGACAGACAAGGTACCAGTACACTAGTACACTAAGTGTACCACAAGTAATAATGAAATTTCTAAAATACTAACTATTCTGCCATGTATCTTGTAACTTTGAAAGCAACTGAGTGTGACTTTGACAAAAATTTAAAATAAATGCAACCAGTATTAAAACTACCGCAAGTACTGCAATTTTACTCCATCCTATCAATCTTTATCACTTCAGAAGTGAAACAAAAGCCATAAAGCTTCTAACCAATATAATGAATTATGACAGCAATTTCTTAATGGCACATCAACACTGAAGAGACCCTGCTGCGCCATTAAATGTGAAAAACCAGCTCATGCTATTGCAGTATAACCGTGACGGTGTTTGGGGTGGGTCCACTCCAACGTTTACTTTTTACACTGGAAGCGAGTGAGACAAAATAGCTATTATACGAATTGATGCTTGTAACGAAGTTTGTGTTTGAAATTATCTCTCGATTTTTGATGAATTAACTGATAAATTGATGTCGAAGATCCAGATGAATACAAACACTATCTGACATCGGACTGCTACATTCTGAATCGATGACAAGCCCATGATGAATATTATTATTATGTTTGTGAAGTGCCACTCAAAACATCAGGTCACTTGTCTGAGAGTGATGACATCTACTGTTCAAAATATGATTCAGGAACAATATATAGTCGAAGGTGATCAACGTGCTGCCGAATCCTGCCAGACTGATGTCATTTTTGTTTCCTTTAGTTTGTTTATGGGGTGGGCTCCACAGTCAAACTGTCACTATTTGGGGAAATAACTGCCGTAATATTAATACTGAAAAGACAATAAACAGTTATAGACGTTAATTATTTACATATTTACTATGCTCTGTTAATTTATCAATATATATTTTATTTAAATGTATCTGTCTTCCATTACAATACTTGGACACATTATAGTGTCTTGAGCCGACTTTGGCCGACAACCTAGTCCAATGCCGATGCTCTATAGGTAACTCTGCAGCATGCTACAGCTATAGAAGTACAAAAATGCATCGAATAGAAGTATACACAAATACACACAAAAAAGAAATGAAAACATGAATGTCAAATCAAAGCAAAGTAAATCATAGATGCAAGCCAAACACCAAAAATATCTACGAGACAGAACAACGAACAACAGGATGCGTGCACTATGCTTTGTTCGCTAAAAACTATCATGCACAACCGGCTCATAATATATAGTCATAACGTAAGTAAAAGAGATATTAACTTACACCACGTTTGGCATCCAGTCGTTCCTGCTTCTGTTTCTTACGCCTGGCCTCAACTGCTTTTGCAATATTCTTCTGTGCCACGGCGTACGGATTCAGACGCTGCATTACTTCAATGCTCTTCAGAGGGTTTCTCTTCAACACACGCTTCTTTATCTCCTTCCTGTCACCAAACGACCACTAGTTGGTGTCACGGCATAATGATTAGTCTGAGTGACTGAGTGTGCAAGTAAAACCATGCAGTTTTACTACATCAGTGCTTCTGAGTAGAGATGTGAACGGGCCGAAAAACCCTGGCCAAATTTGCCTATGAATATCATCATGATCTTGCGATCTTATTGATAAAAGTAGAATGAACATCAATATTCTTTTAATACTGTTATAGAACTTATTATAGAGGGTTGTCAGTTGTCAACTTGTCATTATCTATGACTGCTGAGGACAAAATAATCTGAGACCAAATTTCTAAGTTCTTAAATGAATGCCGTATCTCAATCGATTACCACATACACCTGCCCGGTCCCTGCCCGACCAGGGCCCCGCCTGGGCCGCTGGCTTTATCAGGCCGGGCCGCCAGAAAAAGCTCGGCCCGATGCTCATCTCTACTTCTGAGGCGTATTTCTCACAGAGAGGCACTACATCAAGTGTCCGCGCCTTTACCTCACTGGCTCATATCCATACTCATTTTACCATACCAAGGAAGGCGCCAACACAAAATGTACTGTATGCAAGGTGAAACAATAAGTAATGTGCCGTTTCTGACTGACACTCACTGCATTGCAGAGCCAGAGCCAGCTTGCATAACTAATGTACTAATGACACATGACAAACTTTTACGGCACCGTGCTTACAGCTTAAACAGTCTCAAAAGTCATGTCATGTCCGTTAGGCCAAACAAACAATGGTATCTCATTCCAAACAAAAGCAGCCATCACTGGCAGAAACAGTAACAGTATCGCAATGAGAAGAAAACATAAAGTTAACAACTAACTGTAAAAAGGAACTGTAATCTTGCACTTTGCGGGCACTACGTACTTTGGTGGTCGAAGGGCTTTCTGAATTTCGTCACTCTTGAGCAGCCGAGACAGGTCGGTATTGGTCATCTTTGTCATTGGCAGACTGAAAACACAACAAATAACAAACAATGAGCTCAGTCTGAAGGAAAATTGTGACATATGTGCCCATGAAGAGAAATCGAGAAAGACCTAAACAAAACCGACAACCTTTTGCACTTTTGACCAGTTACGCTATTAGACTGGCTAAAAAGAAGCTAATGCTCTGACAAATAACAAAGATTCTGCACAACCAAATGTGTGCCGCAAACTATTAGCTATCTAGTGAACTTAACCACTGCTAGTTGCCAAGTTCAGTCCATTAAGTTACATCAACAGTTCAGTAACACAGACCAAGAAAACTAATTCATCATAACCTGGCATTTCCTAACTAAATAACACAAGGATGTGGAAATTAATTACATCATTCTTTGGTTTTTACTATCAGCTATAATCACACATGATTTAGAAATTTAACACACAACAGTCAAAATGACAATAAATAAGACCAAAACCAAAACCAAAAGCTAAACACATTTATAACAGTTTTATCCAACCATTTACATTTCTATGACACTTTTACCATGCTGCCACAGCATCATGCGTAACAAAGCAGAAGGACATGTTCAGTTACTTGTAATGGACTTTTTCTTTTGACGGCACTGCCCAAGTACCATAAATGCCATCGAGTTTCTTGAATGCCGATTCAGTCCATATACAGAAACGACCAACATGTCCACCGGGAGCAATCTTCAGTAGATTCAGGCGGTCGACATTAATCAGCGTGATGCCTGGTATGTTACGGAAAGCCCTAGTGATGCCGTTGTCTTGGGCATAGATGATTATTGGGCCACGGCGTTGGATACGTCGACGGTTTCGCATTTTGCCAACACCGGCACGAAAACGCCGTGAATTCTTTACCTGCGAAAACAATATTAACTTTATGCAAGTCACACATTTACGTCATACAAAAAATTAAATAAAAACAAAAGATGCAGTTCAGTAACGAAGTGAGAAAGTTCAAGTGGTGCAGGAAAGATGATATCGTTGTCTACTGTAAAATCTGGCCTCACAGCATTCAGGAAAATGACGACTTTTTAATCAATTTGCCATGACTGTGCTATGTCTACATTTATTGAAAATCAGTATCACAAATACCTGGGAGAAGCCACTAACCAGCACAAAGTACTGTATCATTCAGAGCATAGTGATCTGTTACTGCCTCTCCAATCTGCACGACTACAGTCTACAGGTCACATGACCTATACGAAAGCCAAGGTTGTGAAGGTATTATCAAATAGTCACATACGATATCTTTTTATATCCAGGTTGCATGTGCATATTTTAGATTCTGAAAAGATCATAAACAAAAAGCTAAAACAGTCTCATTACCTTTTCAATATCTGGCCATACATTCAGTTTGTGAAGTGCTGCAACAGCCTCCTTTGTCTTCTTAAGCTCTTGCACTTTATCCTCGAGAACAAGTGGCACTTCCGGGATCTGCTCAATTCGATGACCTGTAAAATGAGATTACACATAGCAGACAACATAACTGATGAAACACAGGTACATCTGCCACATCACATTACACCAACCTTGACCTGCAACATGTAAGTTTGACACTCTAAGAAGTTGCATAACAAAATGTGTGACACAAACTATTAGTTACTAACTAAACTTAACCACTGCTAGTTGCCAAGTTCAGTCCACTAAGTTACATCAACAGCTCAGTAACACAGACCAAGAAAACTAATTCATCATAACCTGGCATACACTAACTCATCTCACAATGATATCATAAAGTATGTTTCAGTTTTTAAACATACTGCACAATACAGTCAAACCGGCAATAATTAAAATAATAAACAAAAAACACAAAAGTACTTATAATTGTTTTCGCCAAAAACCATAGAATAAAATAACAGCCATTTAATCAGTACTGTACTCTAAGTTCTACAGTACAGTACTGATTAAACTGAAAATGGAGAGTCACAATGCATTTAGATTTCAGACACTTCAAGTTTAGAATTACAAGAATTCGTCCATGATTTCTTATTAATCTACAAACAAAAACTAATGCCAATAAAGGAACGAGTTAATGCAATACATGCAACCATGTACAGCTGGTGTTATTTATCAACATTAACCTATTCAAAGTTATAGAATCAAAACACTTAATACACAAACAATATTTGCAACCAATACACAGATTGGTCCAAAAAAGTGAGAACTGGTCACCTTTTTGCCTCTAAGTTCGTCAGACGATTTTTAAAATTCTTTAACTGTTCGAAAGAGTAAAACAATGTCCAACAAAGGTCATGTAACATGTCCCGTCATACCTTAAATATGTTGCCACATTATATTCTATACATGCAAAATCAAAGCGTTTTGTTTTCATTTTCTTCCATATTTGCATCATATTTCAATGTATCATTAATTTTACAAGGTTGTGCAGCAACATATTTAACGTGTGGTGAAATATGTTATGTGACTCGAGTTGGAAATTTCTTCTTTTACAAAGTGAAAGAATCTGGCAAATCGGTTAAGACTTAACAAAGTTAGAGGCTAAAACGCGACCGGTTCTCACTTTTTTGACCACTCTATAACTATATTAGTGTACTGCATACCTTTCGACATGATCAGAGCTGGAATAGCACTGCCGGCCAGAGCAGAACACAGAGCATAGCGACGCTGGTTGACATTGATGTGTCGGTGCCAACGACGCCACGTCTTTGTTGGCGCAAACATTCGCCCACCGCGACACATGTTGCCAAATGCACCCTGGCCAGATCGATTAGTTCCGCCGCCACTCACACGAGGGATACGTGCCACAGCACGACCAGTGCCCCAGGATTCAGCTGACGTCTGGTGACCTGTTCACCATAACTCACGTTCTTATAATGGAAACAACATTGCAAATGTCAGTTCAAACTTCAAAAGTTTTCTCAAAATTAAACATCAAAAGCACTCTGTGGAGCTGGGCATCATGTTGTAATCTCCAGTTTCGCTACTTATTCAAACTCGAACTAGTACTGAAGTGTCTGAAACCTAAATGCATTGTGACTCTCCATTTTCATTCATTCTTATTATTCATCTCTTACTTACAAAAGTAACCGGCTACTAACAATATTTGTCACATCATTTACTGCAAATAAGGTAACTATCATCTCAGAGTCCTTAGTGATTTGTGTGTGTAGAATCCATTTGCATGGTGGCACCACGTATGCACTGTTTCTGCATATACGTGGCACCACTGTGCTAGTGGTTCTGTAAAAGTGGCATTTTTTTGCAAATGTGGCCACGATTAAAGAAGTTTTCGCAAAAATCTAAGCGTGCACAACTGCGCATCATCCTTGTACTAGACGACACCTTTGTGCCAAATTTGACATTCTTAGGCCTTCTCAGTCCTGAGATATCGTTTGGCGAAAAGTCACCCACCTACCCAGACATCCAGCTTATTTTGCCATCCGTGAATCCCAATGCAGTGAGGAATAACTTAAAATATTCTTCAAATGCCATTGAAAAATGCCAAGTTCAGTGTGTAATAAGTTACATCACACAAATCAGTAACACAGACCAAGTGCACTAGTTCATCCCAACCTGGCAAAATAAATACACAAATTTTGACATTAGTTATGATCTCACCACATTAATGCCCTTTTCTTCTAGCAACTAATGTTTCTCAGCAGAAAATTAAAATATAACTTATTACCAGAATAACTTCAAATCAGTGCCCAATGCTCAACTGTTTTGTCATATCATTGCTTTACACTACAAGTCACCTGTAATCATTCTGCATGAATTCTGAACGAAAACTACGCTAATGAATATGTTCAATAAAACTTCTATTAATCTGCATAAACTGCATTTATATTTACTGAATTTCTGCTAATCCAACTGACCGGCTTTCTTAGACACAGCATATGGCTGCCTGCCATTCTTCAGCATGTCCATATGAACCTGACTGATGATGTCTGGTCGAATTGGCGCTAGCATCACAGCTGGTGTTGTTACCATGCGGCCAGTAGGCTGTCCCTTGTCATCGTAAACACTCACCAGCGGCCTTGCAGCTGCATGCACCTGCATCAGCCACAGCGCACAGCTCTCCTCTTTCAACGCTTACAAGAATCGATACCAGCATTACAATTTTATTATCAACCAGAAAGCATTCACAGACTTCAATATGCTGCGGAGACCAACTATACCATATGCTCAATCGTCGCTCATTGCTTTGTGTGTTTGTCTATTTGTCTGCTCATAACTTGGGAACAAGTATGGCGATTGTCGCCAAATTTTCAGGGTAGTTCCAGGGTGGGAAGGTTTAATGCACAAAAAATTGGGCGCCATGGGAAGGGGGCCAGAAAATTTACACTCTTTGTTTCCCACTGCGCCGGCATACTACTGGGCAAGTGGGTGTACTATGGGAAGCCCTAGCCTACAACCTTGGGCAGCACATATGT
>Ga0126335_1001378_pt1 | contig 13503 bp, 10 predicted proteins | sample OlaspJWI45metaG_FD_108409 | JGI IMG/M metagenome (GOLD analysis project Ga0126335, IMG submission 108409) | Marine gutless worms symbiont microbial communities from Oahu, Hawaii - Olavius sp. 1 OAHU.JWI-45 metaG | ecosystem: Host-associated > Annelida > Digestive system > Unclassified | place... | reverse complement strand
GGTTATGACCTGGGGGGGTTGTGGCCGGGGGGGGGGTTCGGTCCGGACACCGACAAAACTTGCGTTCCTCTAGCGAATAGCTTCTGAGCGTCCAACCGGCCGGGCAGTGTAGGCGACTTCTGCGTGGCTCTGTGAATTAGGCTGGCGCAAGGACTTGGCCGGACATGAGTGTTAGTTTCCGGTACGTCTCTGAAGTTACGACCTTACGGCGCTATACAAATCTGTTTATTATTATTATTATTATTATTACTAAGTGACCGTGTGCCGGTGACGTAGATGGGTGTTTATTGATTTGTACTAGTAAGAAGTCGGGCAGTTGGCTTGCAGGTGTAAATTGGTATGTACTTGACATCACGATATATATGAATGCATTTGGCCTCATTTTAGATGAATAGAGGAGCGTGTCGACGGCCGGACAGGCGAAAAATTAATATCTCAAATGCGGTTTGTACTTGGATAACAAAAATGCCGCTTCTGAGTATGTACCAAGTGCAATTTTTTCTTAGTCCGGTCGTGGTTGGTTGGCGAGAACTTAGTTGCGAGGTGGTCTAATTTAGTCACTTTGGCGAGAACTGAGCAAGGGGTGGACTACAAAGAAATGGGACCACAAAACTGTGTCAGTTTAGAATGACAGAAAATGACCTGATGTGACCTGTAGCAGTAAAGTACAATAAACAACATGTTATACATTCTACACTTCCTGGTATCATGGACACAAAATATAACCTTAGGCCTAGACCCTGTAACTTTAAGCTCACCGCAAAGAATAGCTCCATTACTGAATGTGATTTTTTTACCAGGATGCTTTTTAAAGACGTTTATTGACTTTATGTTCTTTTCGTGGCTATTTTATGTATTAACATTTCTATTAAACATGTATCGTCTTTTTTCACCGTTATTTTAAGGTTAGCAAATTGTAACTATGTTGCGGTTTGTCAACCATTATTAAAGTCACATTTGATTTGATTGATTTGTACTTCGGTGCCAAAATGACTCCACGCGAATGCTAAAACACTGTTGGAAAAAATAAAATAGCTCTGAAGGCCGAATGACATCAACTTCCAACCGATTCTAGCGTTTACCATGTGACATATTCCTACCAAGTTACAACAATTTTTGACTAGTATTATTTTATCTTTTGCTGAGACACAAACAGAGAGACACCGCCAGAACAATACATATTTTGAGAGTGTTGTAATACTTAGAACAACTTATGACAGCGTGCTAATGGCGTAGTCATGGCGATAATTTGAAGTGACAAAGGCACTAAACTGCTTGCCCACTGCTATTGTCCACAACCAGAATAAGAGTTCACCATATCACTTACCTTACGCAACAAAGTCTGTCCGATATAACGGATACAGTAAACTATGCGTATTTCATCATGCTAAAGTGAATTGAACTGACTGCTTTGTATGTGTACCGCTGGATACAAATAACAAAACTAAACTGTATTTAAACAATGCGTATGCCGGTGTCCATCATCGCATTGGGGGCGGTGGAGTAGTGGTAGAGTGTCCGACTTGGAATCGAAAGGTCTCGGGTTCGATCCCCGGGTGGTGCCAAAAAGTAAATGCATGTTTATAAATAGGCCTATTTGCCACTATTTAGTTATGTCTTATGTTATATTATGCGTTTGATTGTTGTTTCGGTTTGTACAACTGTTTGTTTACGGCATTGCGCCGCTATTTGGCAGTGTGTATCAGTACTGGCAACGTCGGAACCTCCCTTATGGCTTACAATTACATCATGACATACCGGGATATCGGGATGGATGATTTGCATGTTTCCCTTTAATTTACTTACTGAATGTTCGCCAACAGTAAACGGGACGAAATGAGGAACAGACGAGGCATTATAATGTTGACTTTTGCACTTTGTAAAAGACATTACACACTTGTATACCAACATCAGTAGCAAGACGTATTAGTACTTCAAACACATTTCAAAAAAGTAATTTTGCATTTTGTATTTTCTGAGTGAAGTCAAAAGTATTTGACAGAAGTATTGCAAACACAATTTTCAAAAGTATTTTGTATTCTATATTTAAAGCACTGCCAAAAAGTATATTTTACAACTGTGGCAACAGTCGAGTTGTTGTTTGTCGCGTGTGTACAGCCACTGCAGTGTTAGTTGTAAAGCAGTTGTAGCCATCTGTTTGTTTATGCTTGCTGTCGGTGCGGGTTGTAAGTCAGACCTAATGATCTACATCGCAGCTTTTTAGTTCTGTTCTCATCCCCACGGCTGATATTGGAGATCACTTGATATATTAACGTTCTTTATTGTTGTCTCTCTCTAGTGAACGACGAACACTCCGCAAACGCCTTTGCATCTACGCGTATCAGTTTCTGCTGCTGCACGTCGCCCATTAGTGAGAGTTCTCTGCAGCCAATCACATGTATGATGTAAGACTTAGTTACTGACTAAGCTTACTTGACATGCACTGCCTTCTGACTTCGTGTGCAGCATTCTAGTAGTAATCGTGTCGTGGGACTGAACATTGGTTTAATTAGTTGAAATGAACAATGTGTTGTGTGTTCGTACTGTTCGTATTTGAATAAGTAACGAAAATCCTTGAGATTTTGAAACATTGTCTTATGAAAATCATGCGGTGGGTCGGGTCGGATTGGGTCGCTATAGGTCAGTAATCTGGTCAGAGAAAAGTGATCCGTGACTAACTCTGGTCTGACGTTAGTCGGTACGAATTACTTGTCAACATGGTTGCTGTTCAGAACATGGCGACAGAGAGAGGGACAGACCGGACAACATAATGAATATCGCAAAACTAGCAGCCAGTGTACCAACCCAGCTAGGCATGTAGTGAGTCCTTGGTGAGCGGTGATGAAGGTTAAGTACAATGACACTCAGCAGAAGTGAGAGAGTACAGAAGAACATGACGGCACCGACAAACAGCGCTACACACACATGAGAAGAGAGATAGAGAGAGACACACAGACATACAGCCAAATGCATAATGTAGTGTGACGACGACAACTAGGAACACACACAGAAAACAGCAGAAATCATTTTACTGCGATACTTTAAACGGCGCTTTATCGGCCGCTACAAGCCTAGGTCACGTGACCTCACTATCAAACACAGCATTCCATGACATCGCATTGTCTGCTAGATGTAAGGCTACATGTATCTCGCCGACAGTAGTAGCACGTTGATACGATATGCATAGTATAGTATGTACCTATGAGTGGGACGGCGTGCGATGACTCGGGCACATTCTCAGCAATAATCAGCTGGAAGACTGTCATTGACAACAACACCGTTATACCTGCATACATTGACGACATCGCCATTGTACTTGTATAGTCTGCAGTACGTGTACAACATGGGCCAAAATGGCTGCCACGACTTGCATCCTTAGCAGTTAAAATATCGCATTAATTTGTTCAAATCTCAAGGTTGACCATTTCGGGGGGTCGGTGGAGTACTGGCAGAGTGTCCGACTTCGGATCGAAAGGTCCCGGGTTCGATCCCCGGGCGATGCCAAAAAGTGAATGCATGTTTGTAAATATTTACTACTACTAAGTTATGTCCTGTGTTATATTGTGTTTGATTGTTGTTTCGGTGCCGCTATTTGACAGCGTGTATATTACTGTGCTAAACTGCGTATGTTATGTTATGTTCATATGATGATTTGTGTTCTATTATGTACTGCTCTGCGTAGCAGATGTAGGACTCTTGTCTGATTCTCCTTTGCAGCGTTATGTCTGCAACTGTAATAAATACCATCTATTGTAATAAAGACATTATTATTATTTTTATTATTTTTACCCCTGGTAGTATAGATGCCGGGGGTTAAAAACAAGCAAAAAAACTTATTATACCGACATTATACCTCAACGATACAATGCTGAAGAACTGGTTTACAGTCAACTCATCCCCAAGTCAATTCGTCCCCGGGTCAAATATATGTACCAAGTCCGATCTTCTCGCCAGAGTCAGGCGGCAGCAAGAAGGCGAGCAGGGTCAGTGCGGCGACAGTGCCTGTAGGTACGATCAGATAGAGAATGTAGTAGAGTGGACGACGACGTAGATGTACTGTAAACTTGACATCAGAATACGGCTCACTGCAGCACGTGTAGTACTGTACGTGTAGTACGGCCGACGTGTCTATAGTCAGAGTAGACGTATGTACAACACAAATCATTACTTGGATACTTACATATTTACTTGCTGTGCACGCGAACAAAATGTAGTCATTAGTAGGCCAAGTTTCAATTGAAATAATAAAACACGAAAACGATACAGTGCTGAAGAACTGGTTTACAGTCAACTCATCCCCAAGTCAATTCGTCCCCGGGTCAAATCGTCCCCAAAGCTAACCTAACTCTGGCCCTAATCCTGGCCCTAACCCTAACCTAAATCTTAATAAGTTAACTTGACAGCCACCCGAAGAACTGATGACTAATTTCTTTTCTGAAAATGTCGGGTCTTAAGTTTTTCTTAGAGATTCCGAAACCAAGCTTTTAGCACCATATCCTGGCAGGCTGACTACTTCAACAAAAACTCGTTTTTGAATTTTATAACATTTATGTATGCTAATGTACTGTATCGTGTATGTTTTAGTAATTTTTATTCAACAAGTACACAGCCTAACCTGTAATCAAATTCGCTTACTAAGTAGAAAATCGGCCAAAAAACCGGAACAATTTTGACTGTGAATAACCTTAACTGCATATACCGTACCATAGATGAAATGGTACCATGATTTGCAGAAAAACAGCAGCTTTGTACATCAGTAATTTCAGTTGTGTCTTATTTATTAAATTTATTAAAGAAGGTCGTGAGAAAAACGACCGTTGAAGGACAGAAAGAATATTTTACAAAGCACCATGGTATCAGCTGTTGCATCAGAACTTGGAAAATGTCAGTCGTTTTCATACATTCATGAGCAAAAATAAACAAGTGTATTAGGCTACTGTGAAAATGTCCTTAAAAGGATTATTGTCAGACATTTGCCATGTTTCAAATAACGATGTCATTTTCAAACAGGTTGGAGCGCACGCGTATCGCTAGCGTCACGTCACCCGACTGTCAAACCTGCACTCTCATGATGTACAGGAGTTTATCGAATTAAAAAACTGTCCACTGAATAGTCCGGACTCCGGACCTCAATCTAGTTATTTCTTGGTGCGGGAAGCTTTGTAGCAGAAGTTATATCGTCAAAAGATCAGAGGCGTTGATCATCTTAAGCGCGTTTCGTTAAACTGTTGAGATCAGTTAAGTCAGGACACAATAAACATGGCGATTGACCGGCTGCGAAAATGTCTACCCACGGTAGTCATACAAAGGGTAGAAATGTTGATTTTCATCTCGACTGACAGATGTTCAAGAATCGGTGACGAATCGTTCATTTTACGTGAAGCGAATTCAGAAAGTTAATGTCGTAGCTTAGCCTAAATAACGTGTCGTTTTTAGGGTGTCTATTGTTTCACTGAAGACTGATGCTTTAAATTAGTGAACTAAACATCAATATACCCCTCAACCAGCCCAGTACAACGTTGAAGCCAAAGCAACATACATGTATAGACTGGCTACGACAGTTTGTCTGTTCGTGTCCTACCTATGAGGATCCACTCGCCGTTGGGGACGTAACTCGACAGGTCGAAGCTGTCTCGACTAAGGTTCAAGTTGAGTTGATGACCGTTGTAAGTCCACGAACCGAACTTGAGCTGACAGATCTGGTCGTCGAACGGAAACCACTCGATGTCAATGGAGCAGGATGACTGGAAGAGTCCGGGTGGAATCCACATACAAATACCATCAGACGACACCACGACGTTCGTCGATATCTTACTATCGATATCCTTGTCTGCGCTAGACGGCGTACAGCGCACACAGCAACTGAGCTCAGTGCCTACAGTAATGCGCACTGTTGATGATATGCACTGGTTGCAAACTTGGTTTGCCAAGCTCACATGCAACAGCCAAATGAATATGCACAGACCTGAGACTTATTTAGTACTTATAATTATCTTCCGGTCCTTGCGGAACGATGGGCAGCAGGTTTCCCCAGTGTACACAGTTGGCTGCTATCACTTTTACCTCACTCCAGCTGACTCCTTTTGCTTCCAGATCATCAAGAAATGTAAACCACCAAGTCTTTTTGGTCGGCCTTTTCTTCTCCTATATACCATCAACTGGTGTCCAATCCATTGCGCCGTGGGCTGGGTGTTCTAGTGCCATCCGGAGAATGTGTCCCGCAAACCGAAATCTCTCCTACGCTGTCTTGTAGTCGCTCTGTCCAGTCCGACTCAGTACTTTTGCATTTTTACTCTGTTTTTAATGTGATTCCAAAAATCTTGCATAAATTTCGTTGATGGAACAAGTCCAACTTTTTCCGAATCTTGTCCATGCTGTTCCATGTTTTGCTGCCATTTGTATTTGGCTGTTGACAGCACCACGGTTTCATATAGGTGTAACTTTGTTTTTTTGCCCAAGAGAGCTAGACTTTCATATGTTGTCGAGTCTTCTGGAGACAGCTGCCGCTTTTCTAGTCGAGTGTCCCCTTCCCTCTCAATGTCTTCATATGACGTTACAGAAGTACCGTAGGCTATACACATTATAATTCGGTCTGTGATATGTAGATTTGGGAACCTGACGTTTAGTTGTTTCTGACAATTTTTGTCTTCTCTTGACTGATGTGAAGACCAAATTTTGCACTGTGCTCTGCTAGATTTGTGGTCATTTTTTGGTACATACGAACCGCCTCTGCAACCAATGCATGCAATATCGTCCGCAAAGTCGAGGGTGTGTCAACCGTTTGTCAATATTAATGTATACAAACTGTCGTTTATAATCACCGTGTAATGGCCACTAATAAATGACACACCTAAAACAAAAAATATTAATTTCATCGCCTCACTTGCCATGCACATAATACACAGTTCTTATTACGTCCATGGCCCTTAAGAGATGAAATTAATTTTTGCTGTTTTAGATGTGTCATAGTGGCCATTACACAGTGATCATAAAACGACATTTTTTGACCATTAGTATTTGCAAGATTTCTACCATATTTATCTCTATATGCTCGCATTAGTACATGACTTTCTTAGTACGAAATGCTAGCGACCCTCGGACAGGATGTCAAAATTTAATGGCAAAGCAAAAAGGCTTTCAGTTTAATGACATAAAAGTTGAAGTCTATGCATTTGACAATTATCGAAGTGATCGGTCAATCTATGGCTGATATACAACTACTTTCGGTTTCTGAAAACAAATGGGGTCTTAAAATTCAAAAGTAGGTCACGTGACCCCGCCCTTTGACCCCGTTTGACCTAATTTGTATATTTGCGACTAGGATCCCCTAGCCCCCAATATGTGCACAAAATGGCGTCACGATCGGCGTTAACTCGACTGAGATATTGCGATTTTTAAATTTTGGCGTTTAAGCTTGAAATTGCCAGTTCACTTCACACTCATTTTAGGGGTTTTGGGGGCACATTTTTCCCAAATGGCGTCATCCGTTATTCTAACCCCAAAAAGGCACCATCTTGCGTGGAAACACGTCGTTTAAGCTATTAAGCCTGTGCGCCATCGCTGCGGTTTGACCTGTGGAGAGGATTGAAGAAAATAACGGCAGTCAAAAAAGTCACAAAGTGTTATATTTCACGTGTTTGGGGAGAACCCCCTCCGAATTGATCTGCCCCAAAATTTGCATGTGTGGTCATGTCCCGGACGTAATCACGTGTGCGATATTCTAGAATAAAAACTGAAATTTTGAGGCGTTGCGATTCTACAGGGAGTCGAAATTTCCATTTCCTATTGATTTTTGAATGGCCATTACAACAGTGCAGCGTTACCGTGCTGCCTGCGATTCCACATGACGCCGAGTCTTGGTTAACCCATAGTTTTCCGCATGATGAAGTCCTTCACTATAACCCATTAGGAAACCTAAATTCCGGGCGCAAGCCCGGAGAGCGGAGCTCATTGCAAGCGACGTAGAGATGAGAGGACGTTAAACCTCGTTATGTAAGGTGTGCATGTATAAAGAGTCTCTGACCTTTACCTTTACCTTTACCGTTAAAGTGTCGAGTAAGACGTTAAACTCAGTACTTCGTGGCAGCCAGACTTTCGCTTCGCGAAAGGCAGATTTTCGTTACGGGTCACTCAGTACTTTGTCACAGTCAAAAACTGCAGACTAGTAAGCACGGCCAAGCACATACAATACAAATTGTACGCGCGCTACGCGCGCGATCTTACTATAGCCGCAGCCGGCCATGTATGATAAATAGGAGTGGAGATAAGATGCATGCATCCTTGTCTAATTCCTGGAGAGATTCGAAAAACTCTGCATGTCCCGTGTACATCATATGCACAGAACGGCACCACAAAGTACGTCGGCAATAACAAACTGCTTTAATGCACGCAGGCCTACAATGATTCAAACGATGCTTATTGCCTGTGCGCACCTGCCACTAGTTTACATCACACTGTACTCGAACGTCTTAGGTCGGTGCAAATTTTTTGAAACATCGCTGAACTTTCGGGACATGACGACAGAGAGAGAAGGAGTCACGGACCATCGGTAGCGCGCAGACCCGACGACATAATGCCTCCCGCACCAACGAACGGATTAGGACAGACAATCCGAGAATAAGGACAGCTAAGCAAAGCGCCAGTCGTGGAGGTATGGTGCTATTATATAAGGCTGCGTGATAAGGTTGATGAGATAGTGACGGCCTGCGTCTATGGGCAGCAAAAGTCGCTGAAAGGCCTAGCGAGTTTCACTGCAAAGTGGCAGCCAGCCGCTATATGAGCGATGTGCAGTTGCTGTACCATTCACATGTATGATGTACAGGATGTGGAGAACACTGCAGCCGAGCGCTGTGCCGCAGTGCTAACGTGTTGAGTTGATGATTGCTCCTAATCACTCACATCGACCGCTAGCGTCGCTGCAGTAACGGGAAATTCATACGACATCGTTCAGTAATTGTCACCTTTCATCATACATTAAATCTATCATGTCCAAAAGAGAATTATGCCTGACCCACATAAATCATCTGACGGAGTGTCCATGAGCTGTTTTGTATCAAAATTTGCTCTCTGTAAGCACATACGACTGTACTGATGACCACCATACATACATCGTATTATTCGTATATCTGTGACTTTATAGCTATTTAATTCTATGTTCGTTTATTAAAAAGCTGTCAAGACGCAGCTTTAGAACATCACGTACATATATATGAGAACGATGACGAAATTTAAAAAAAAAACAATAAAAGTCAGTTCAATATGTGTCTTCATAGATAAGTCTAAATAAAATTGTGTTCGTCCAGCCAAGTCCTTTTCGTGAAAGTTCATGTCTTCTCGGTCTAAGTGTATAACCGCAGTCAGAGCGTTCTGGGAGAAGTAATTGATGTAAAACGTGATGCTTGGTTTGAGGATATTGTACAACAGTTTATCGTCCATGTCAGAGACCAGATTGTCGATGTTTATCAAATCAGATGAACAAAATCCTCGACGAATTCCACGACGTACGAAGCCTGCAAGTCGTTGTCGATCAGTTGAGGCAGTGAAACCCTACCAGGCATTACAGGCGTACAGTAGCCTGGCGACAACGACCGACCTGTATACTGACTGGAGTGCAGCGTCATACAAGCCATGAGCCCGGAGTATTGTCATTGCGTACAGAGTTTGTGAACATTTGCTGACGATATTGGTGATGTGGTCACTAACGGACAGTTTGTTTCAGATGGTGACGCCAAGTATCTTGATAGTAGATGTACGACTGATGCCTGATAGCGATGGTGGTTGACTGGCAAGACACTTTTTCTTACCATCCGTGATCACAATTTCAACGGTCTTGGAACAGTTCAGTGCTAGGTTATTTTTTATCACATTTTTCAATGTTGTCTAATTCGAGCTGTAACGTACTATGGAACCTATTTCATTACAGTATACTATATGAACTCTGAATTTTACTTTTAACACACAAAACTCGAGGCCATGGAAACAGACGTACGAATTAGGCGTACGGCGATGGTTGCAGTGCTGTGATGGTTGGAAATACAACATATTTCTGCCTGTAAGAAAACCAAACTGTAGGCATGTTAGTCGTAGTTTAAACTTTAAAGATTAGACATATAAAAAGAAGATGACATTTTACAAGGTCCTTTGCATCAAGACAGTTTGTCGCCTTTGCAGCGTAGAGCCGACGAGCTAATTAAACTAGCATACAGGCTAACTCCACGCACACCGGCCGGAAGACGGCTAAATGAACAAGCATCGTCTTCAACCGACGCCGCATGTTATTTTTATGCTACTCGTACATGTAACTCGCTGTTTTCCCCCACCAATAGTCTTCACTGTCGTCAGCCCTCATAACCACAAAGAGATAACCAGGCTGAGTTGACCTTGTACTTGCGTGTAAAGTGAAAACTTTTGCACAGTTGACGGTGTACCGACAAGCGGTCACCCATCCCTCTACTCGCCCCGTTCGACGTAGAATAACTTTGCCGACGTGCTCATAGCCACGCCGCTACGTGTGTGTTCAGGATAAGAAGAGAAAAACAGTAACTTGCAACATAGACGACCGCGTATAACGTAAGTCAGTCAGTAAGTAAGCAATCGTTAAATTAACAATAGCAAATGACGAGCGCATCATGTACGTCCACCAATCCATGTATGCATCCATCTTCCGATTTTTGCAAATTACATATTTGACAGTTTTTCCGGCGACCGCTGGGTATTTCCGATAGACGAGCAAACGTTCAGACGGCCAAGCATATACGACGTAGACCTGGCGCGTACAAGTTACAACACTTGTTGGTAGTTAGGCATTGAGACGTCACAAACCTGTTGTAGAGTAGAATGTCTGGTGTCCATACTGATGACGCCGGAACGACGACGCTTGACACTCCGCCAAAATCACTTTCATTCCATGTCAACTGATAGTCGCGCCAACTCTGCAATGTGTTGACGTCACTTGATATAACTTCTCTTTGTGAAATAAATCCCATAGCAGAAGCGCCCAGGTATGACACGCGTTGTCACGGAATCTCACAGTTCCATCTGCCTTTCCAACCAAAGGTGGTCCTTATCTACCGACCACGGAGGAAAGGAAGGCTGATTTGGCCTAGGCACCACCGCGGTGAGTAAACAGTCTGCCCAGGACCGTTACATGGCGGATATCGCAGTTGTTAACTGTTCAAACCGTCACGCCTCACTGGGCAAGTGGGTGTACACAACTAGCCCACAGCTGCTACCCGACAGTGCAGTGGTCAGACGTCGAACTGCGGCTCAATACGACCTACCGATTCGCGCAATCGACGCTAACCACTATGCCACTACATAGCTAATTAGAGATGGGAATCACGAACTTCAACATCGTCAGAAATTGGTGCACGGAAAGCGTCACCGCGGTCTCTAACGTGACTTAGCTGACAACCGTGCAACAAGGCAGTGCAGTCTGCTGTGTAGTGTTCATAAAGCATATCTTATACTTGTAAAAATAGCAAATTACAAAGCTTTCAATTATTACACGAAATCATTAGCTACTCACATATTGGAGCCAAAGATATGTTCGCAAGAGTTCATTCTTCATGTCCTGATAAACAACGAGTTATCCATCAGTCACCTAGCAACTGAGTTACACGCTTATTAGCCTACTGGTGGAAAGTAAAACGTACACACATTGTTGTGATATCTTAATACCCAATTGGAGACAACAAGCACGACTGCAGACATTTTAAAACCCATCAGAACAAAATAAGCTCAGTAGCAACGTTAGTTACACAAATGTTATTTGCAGGACACGTCGTTAAAGTGGAGTGTGTAGACTGATGGCGCTCGAGAGTTAAGGAGACGTGCATAGAAGCACGGTTGAAAGAATTGACGACGAGATTTCATCAGAAGTAGACCTAAGGAGACCTACATTAACTACCGGTAACAGCACTCATGGTACGACACCGACCACTTCACGAATCTGCAGTAAGCTAATGCCAAAGTTGACAGTTAGCGTGTCAATCTCGTTGGCTACAGGACGAGACGCCACTAAATACGGATCATCTGAGAACTTCTTGCGCAGCAAACGCGTCTCGTGAGGTCCGCCTGTACAGTACAGTCACAGATACACAATGAACGATTGTCACAAGTGTCAACTGCTTAGTAGCGGAGTAGTGCACCGTGTCCCATACCAACGGCACTTTGTACACAACTTTGGCAAAACAGCCTCAAGATATACGATTTTATAATTGACAAGCCATTTAAAATATGTAGCCTGAATTGAAAAAGTACGAAAGTAGTTCTCAGGGTCAAAGGTCATGTCAAATACCACTAACTTTGAATCACATCTCGCGTTTCCCATGGGACATATTCCTATCAAGGGGTGTAGGACATTTTCACCCTGAACATATTCTCCCCGGACATTTTCCCCCTCCCGAAATTGAAATCCTAGGACATGTCCCCCTCCCCCGCCTAGTTTTCATAGATGTTAAATGAAAGTATTCATTTTTCCAAGCAGGTTGCACGTAACAATGCAAACTGCCATACTACAGCAAACAAATTACCAGCATTCAATAAAAAAATAAAATATGTTTAGAAATAAGGAAACTGTGTTTTATTTGTTTCTAGTCATAGCGGGGAGGAAATTCAAAGAGATCGTGCACTTTATGACAACTTTTTTAAACTTTGCATGCTGTTAGGTATGGATATAACGTTTTTAAAAACCACCGCACACAAGTTGGGGAGACCCCTTGTGGCCGTTATGCAAAAAATCCAAGATGGCCGCCACTGGAAACTGAAAAGGCAATATATCGGCTCCTATTAAGAGCAAAATCTATTGTAACACCACTTTTCTAGGGTTTTTAGGTCGAGAAACTCATTTCGGAATTCATTTTAAAGTTTCAATTTACTTTTCACGAATGAATGCTATGTTTTGTGATAATTTACATATATAAATATCCATATAATGGCCACATACCAAATGACTTTGTGTTCTTGTAACATTTTATATCTCAGGTAATTCATTTCATAGTAATCTTTCATTTCAACACGATAGTAGAGTCAGCACTTCATATGATATACCAAACGACCACATTTCACATTTCACTCTCATTGTTAGTGCAGCCCGCTTCGCACTTGCACAATGGACTGCAATGGAGTCCAGCTCGATGACACTTGCAGTTACCCTTACAGGCAGCGAGCAAGCCTAGCTGACGTTTGACAAATCCGTCCAATATGGCACCCACTGGTTGGTTCTGGCATTCCATTCCCAGCCCCAGTCACTGGGATTTGGGATCTCCGGGATTGTCGAGAGGGACTGCTTCCAGACAAATCCTGCTATGTGAAGAGCCCGCTTGACATGCTGGAAGAGAGCATTCTGGGTCGGTGAGATGGAGTCGAGAGACTTGAGGTCATGAGTGAACATTAGCTTCCTCGCTTCATTGACAGATTGGGCAGCACAGTTCTTACTGTACATAAGTACTGTCAAGCGCTCCAGGCGTCTCATATGGAGAGAATCAATCGTCAGACTTCCCG
>Ga0126335_1001377_pt1 | contig 13506 bp, 7 predicted proteins | sample OlaspJWI45metaG_FD_108409 | JGI IMG/M metagenome (GOLD analysis project Ga0126335, IMG submission 108409) | Marine gutless worms symbiont microbial communities from Oahu, Hawaii - Olavius sp. 1 OAHU.JWI-45 metaG | ecosystem: Host-associated > Annelida > Digestive system > Unclassified | place... | reverse complement strand
CGGATGTGTGGTCACTGCCAGTGATTACATGGAGGGGTAGGATGATGTTTGCTACATCTTCGGAGAGCATGGCAGAACAACTGATGAACTCATTCTTGCGTTTGATCAGCAGAGTCCCTTGAAACTGATGCGAGACATATGCTGCTTGCACGTACACGTCTGTATCCTCGCTGTCTAGAACAACTACTTCTTTGTAGTTTTCTGCCCTCAACTTGGCATAGGCACATAGCAGCATTGTATCTGCCTATGGATGCTTAAATCCGAAGTCCACGCTTGCCGCACCTGTTCTCAGGTTGGTTGACATCTCACCATCACAGTATATGATGCCTCCACTCAACCGACTGACCTCTGTCTTCATGTGATCCTTCACAAGCTTCTGCAGCCTGACCTTGTTACCTGAACTGGCCATTATTTTGTTAAACTCAACGGCTCCTGGGAAGTTATCTTCAGGCTTGGGGAAAACATTTGGAATGTGAGAATGTCTGGCTGCCCGTCAAAGCGTAGTTGGCTCTTTAAGCCCACATGTCATGCCCGCGTACAGCGGTATACTATGGCCGCCACCGCTAGTAGAGCGTAGCGCCCATCCTAACATTATAGTCGCGACAACATGTACAGTATATAACTAGCCTATTGTAATAGTCGTCGTAGTAATGTGGTATCATGCGTGTCGTTCAATGCTGAGTAGGCCTATGTGACGCCGAAGTAAACTGCAGTTAAACGTTGTTACTGCGACCTGGGAGTGTGCTGCGTTCGGCTACTAAGAACAGATGAAATCATAGCCCCTACACGGTATCTTTTTTGTAGTTTTAATTTACCTATAAGGACCACTAAACGTTGTGCCCTGCCTATTAGCCGGTTTGTTTTTTAGAGACTACCTGCCTGCCTTTATCTCAAGAACATCTGCCGACGATATAGCGCGCGTCGTCTCGGTCACTCACGATCTCATGACAAAGGACGGACAGACGGAATTGACATAAGATGACAATAGTGGCGTATAACACGTTAGAGGCGAGGTAAATGTGAAACCATAAAGGAGCGTGATCCTAAAACATTGCCGAGAAGTATTCATCGTGACTTAGATGCCGGCGCGTGCGGTAAATTAATGGTATAGTCACTTCCAATTACGTGACAAAACGGCGATTACGCCACTAAATCGGCCATAGTCGACGACCCCATCATCGACGCAAAAATCACTGCGCTATGTGCAACAGAACCGAAGTTATTGGCGATAGAAGTTTAAACGCCGTTTAAGATCATTCAAGGTTACCGATTTCGGTACCGGAGGAACCCCATATTCGACTTCCTATTAGTGGATAACTGGATATTAACTAAGATACATCGAACCTTGCACCGTTTGCGAGATATCTCGGTGTATTGGTCACATTTTTGTCCTTAACAAGGGCGTGCCTCTACTTAGCACATTCGTTTGGGGGTACACGCAGAAATATCGCCATGAGCTATATCGCCAACAACAGAGTCTTTGGGCTACATTTTTGTCGTAGAAGATGGGTGTAACTTTAGCCAGTTCGACGTGGTAGGCTCCGAAAGCTACGGTTTTCGATAAAAAGCCGAAGAACGGCCCAAGGGCCATAACACCGTTCAAAATAATTAAAGTCCCGATTTTAGTATCAGTGAAAAGCCCATATACGACTTCCTATTCGTGAATAATACTAAGATACACCGTATCTTAACACCGTTGTCGAGATATCGCAGTCAAATTTTCGTTGATGACAGGCAGGGTGCCCTGTTTAACACATTTGTTTGGGGTTAACTCCTAAACTTGCCACCATGAAATACGATCTGAAAAAAATCCTCAGAAGTCTCTGTATCTTACGGTTCGAACCCCATATTGATATATTGCACTGTTTTAATGTGACACATAGTGTGACGAACAGACAAACAAACGGACGGACAGACGGACAAAATAGCGATGACAATATAAAAATGCAGAAAGATGAAATCTTTCACGAAGATTTTTCTCCACAATAGGAAAATCGGCCAAAACAACAGTATCTCAATCTGTGCCACACTGTGCACCTCAGACTCTGTTGGTTGATGGTGGTGGCATGGCGCAACAGTTAACATCGTTGGACAAATCAACGAAGTTAATCAACGTCGGGCCCAGTTAGTACTTAGATAGGTGGCCGTCTTTGGACGGATAAACCATCTATACTGTGTCTCAAAAAAAACTTTCTACTTTGTAATCAGTCCTAACTTTGTCAAACCTTAACAGATTTCAAAATCCTTTCACTGCTGGAAAGTGTATAAAATGTGCTACAAAGTCATGTAATATATCCCACATCACGCTCTAAGTTTGTTGCTGCACGACCTTGGGAAGTCAAAAGTTTATTCTTGCTGCAAATCTAAGGAAAATTGCAAACAAAAAAGTATTGGTTTTTAGATGCATCCATTTTATTGCATTTCGCTTACTTACTTATTGCTAACTTACTTTTTAATTCAGTTTCTAATTCCTATTAAATATATTTAAATATTTAGGCACTGTACGACTTCTCGAGCAAGCAACATCTCTTTCGTTCGACCAGATCTGTGGCCGTCGAACTGCCCGACCTCAATCTGGTCTACTACAAGATATGGGGCATCATCCAGCAGTGAGTCTTTAAGTCGCAGGTGCACAACATTGACGAACAGAAGCAGTGACCACTAAGCGTTAGGCACGGCACTGATAACAGCATCATTGAGAATGCAGTTGACGAGTGGCAGGGTCATCTTTGATCACGCATACGGACAAACTATGGACACCTGAGCAACTGCTATGACAACATTAATGTCCACTCCGCCATATGCCATGAAATGTTTCGTTTTTGTCACACTTGATATGATGTGTATGTGGTGTCTGTTGTAATATTCAAGAAATTCGAACTTTAGAATTACCAAGGTAGAGCAACAACATAATTAATGTGTGGTAACAAATGTTACACGTGTTTTGTAACAAATTTCATACTCTTACCAGCAATAAAAAAAATTGAAAATCGGTTAAGGTTTGACGAAGTTAGAGCCAATTACAAAGTGGAAAGTTTTGTGCTACATAGTGTAGGTATGTAACCATCCAACTAGGTCGGCTCAGCCTTCTATCCCTCCGGGGTCGGTAAATGAGGACCAGCTTTGGATTGGAAGGCAAAGACACGGTTTATACGTTCGCAAATAAACGCGTGGGTGTGCAGGTAACATTGTGAGATTCTTACAACGTGTGCCATACCTCAGCGCTTCTGTGATGAGGTTACCTCATAAAGAGTAGCTATATCAAGTGTCCCTTACCTTTTTAGTCGGTTAACGGTTACCACCAGCCACCCGGTTTTACAAAGCCAATTAGGTCGAAGATTAATAATTGATAAATAACCCGATGGCCATAGATTAATTACTCGTTAGAGTGTTACATTGTAAATACAAATACGATTTCGTTCTGAAGGGTTGTTTCCTAGGCCATTAATATCAATGTTACAAAGTTATAATATCGCTGCACGGCTGTGTGCCGTCAAAACTTATATCTCAAAATGAAAAAGGTCACAGATCTAGATCTAGATAGCTCTGATTTTGTATACAGTCACATTACAGTGTACTGGTTTTCTATCCACGGCATGCGTAGATGACAAAGCATCTGACTCAATGAATCCTGCAATATGGAATTAATTTTTTCAAAATCCATAATAAACCCATGACATTCGATTAGTCTTGCATTGTCCATTATAGTCAATTATTGCATTTCAATCGTTCAAGTAACTCTAGCAATCCAACCTTAGCCCAATAGTTTTGGTTCAATATACATATATCGCTGCATACATTGCTCTCTCCACCATATTTCACGCGCAACAGTGAATACTTCTGATGAGTGTCTAATGTTAACTTTTTGTTGTGATTGGAGGCTCGCCGTATCACGCACAGCTTAAAAGCCTACTCATAAATGCCTAATGCCTACACTGTTTACATACGTGCATAGCTGGACCGTGTACGTGAAATGTCAAAATTTATCGCCAACTACAGTGACAGCGCATTCAGAGGGTGTCGCCAATTTTTTTACACCGTCATGGTGTACTGGCTCTAATAATACTAGAACTTGTAAGGCACCGTAACCTGGCCAAAGTCACTACATGGACACGTTCAACGCCCACAATTTTGATAAGCAGTCTGTAAACCTGATGTTGTGTTACGTTATATTATTTTCAACTGCATGGACATCATGAAGAGTGTGCCAGATAAACAAAATAACCATAGCGCTCTGCAGCATTGTTACGCGATAATGTGCCGTTCACTTGTGCGAATGCATGTGTCTTCTTGTGACATGCATTAAATAGTTTGTACATCGTTTTGATCAAGTAGTACATATCTGATTGTTGTGTATGAAAGGGCTAAATGACGCTGTCCATTCATGGCGAACTGTCACTGTTACATTTGCTTCATGACTACAAGCATTCTCGTCTTCCTTTTATTGGTTTGTGTTCTTTTAATAGTTAATCAAACAAAGTTTTTATCACATCGATTTAAAATACACTGTACTTATTTATTTCGCGTGTATTTGGTTGTCTTAAGTTGGGTTGTTAGTGCTAACGCCATTAATTGTCTAAAACACGACTCGTCATTAAAATGATGCACTGCATATCAAGAAAAAAGCAAAACTATTCTTGCTTATTCAGATGCGTCGCAGCAGCTGTTCAGTGTACCTCTTTTGGAAGTTGGAAAGTCGCTGCAATCGTTGTTGTAACAGTTGCATGGTGAAAGCGGTTGCTGCGACGCCTATACAGTCGCACACATGCATGGGATTTGTCGTGTGTTATAGGGACCTGTATTTCAAGTCGATGCCAGTGCAACGCTCGAGCTGTTGATGTATCAGTTCAGCAATCCTGGTGGAAAGGATAGTGGTGGCCGTACTTGTGATCACGGATCACAGTGTGATCACGACTTTTCGTTTCGTATCGACCACGCTAACAGGTGCGAGACGACACGTATCAAGTGATTTTGTCTTTGAGTGCTTTGATATACAGGGGGCCAAGAAAGTAAGCCAATAAATTGCATTAAAACCTGCCAACGAAGCTAGTTTCTCGTTAAATTTGAGGCCAAACGAGCACTATAATACTACAAGTCTATATTAAGTATTCTGTTGATCAAATATTTTATGTATGACGTAATGTGCGACATCAGTTACTGTAGTGGTGCACTGACACGGCAATATGGGTAAAATAAATGGAAATGATAAAATCTAAATTGAAAACTCGAGCAAAGAAAAAAATGGGGCTCGAAAAAACTGTTAAATAAATTTCCATCTAAAGATTGGTCTGAGTGGACTTGATAGCTTGTTAAGACGAATTGATGCAATTAACTGGGAGCGCTGATCGAAAAGTTGGCAGCGGACGTCCCAGGTCAGCAAGAACGTCAGTCAGTCAACATCACAAAGGTAGAAGAGCTCATTTGCAGTCAAGAAAATACTCCCGGTGGCACTCACAAAAGTCCACGAGAAATTAAACAAAATGTTTCGTTGTAATGTTGACTGACTTTCTCGTCGACCATAGGCCTATTGCAGCGTCACCACATTAACTTTGGCCGCATATTACGTCATACATAAAATATTTAATTAATAGAATACTTAGTATCAACTTGTAATATTATAGTGCTTGTTTGGCTTTAAATTTAACGAAAAACCAGCTTCGTTGGCAGGTTTTACGATGATTTATTGATAATGCAGTAGGGGTTTACTTTTTTGGCTCACCCTGTATTCTAGACCTATACATTAGCAGTCTAACTATACTTGCGCCTATATTCGATTGTGCGTTAGTTTATTCATATATACATGACAACATTACGCAAAAAGTCAAAAAACGTGGGTAAAGCGGTGTTTACACGATAATAGATGTACGGCGTACATGTACGCGGGAGTTTATGGTGTGGTCTTTAAAGTTGACTAATAGCCAGCTTATTCTACTGTGTGTAATCAAAAACTACAGTTAAATTGAAAGTCAGAAAATGCGACATAAATTCTATGAAACGCATGGATGCATAAATAAAGTCACTTCAAAAAGAGAAGAACACAAACCTGCGCGCTGCCGCTGTTTTGCGACTCTGACTTTGAGATTAACCCAATGACAGTGAAACTCGAAGGTGACTGAGATATTCTAAAGATGTATCTTCATACTGAAAATGAAGCTGCTAGCTTAAGACACTCAAAACTTAGAGCTTGAATTGAAAAAAATACTAAAATATGTCTCCAGGTGAAAGGTCAAGGTCAAAATGTTAAAAGCTCCTAATTGCTTCAAGCATTATCGTAACAGATATTCCGATCAAGTCCCAGCAATTTCCGGCCAATAGTTTTTGAGTTACATGCTACCGCTTTTTCGCTTCTGTGACTTTGACCTTGGACCCATGACCTTAAAACTAAAGCTGACCTAGATATTCTGAAGATGTGTCTCCAAACTGAAAATGAAGTTGCTAGGTCAAGTCATTCCAAATATATAGCCTGAATTGAAAAATGTACGAAAATAGCTCTTAAGGTCAAAGGTCAAAGGTCAAATGTCACCAACTTCCAAACACATTTAGCGTTTCCCACGGGACATATTTCTACCAAGTTACATCGATTTCCGACCAGCAGTTTACGAGATTTTCTGCGGACAGACGCACAGACTCACAAACTCACATACAGACGTCGCCAAAAACAATACTTGCTTGCAGCATGCGCGCAGGTAAATATTACTTGGTTGACATACACGTAAATGTCTGCTTGACAAAATTCAGTTTTATTTACGCAAGTTTCTATTGTTATGGTCGCGAACAAAAGATATCATAATTATTTGCTACTACCGGTAGGCCTACTCTAACTTTTAACATTTTCTTTCTTGCGAGTGTATAGATTCAATAGATTGTAGAAATTGTTTTCTTACGTGAAAGTTTGTGTATGTATTTCTGTTTTATATGTAATGCTTAATTGCTGTATAGTGTTTGTTAATGCTTTTCGTAGTTTTTGTGTTTAATTTTTGCTCTTACTGACAACACCTGAGTAAGCTAAGACATGCAGGTTATGTGAGGCTATTTCAACTTCATAGCCGACTTGGTATTAGCTTTCCGTTCACTGACCATTAAACCATTTTTCCTACATGTGTAAATCATATGCTTGCAGCACTAACGACAGTCGATGTTCCAGACGGTGCTACTGGGTCGGCGGGACAGGAACCTATAAGAATCGTGATACGGTTGTGTTTGATAGCAACATGCGTGGACTCAAAAACCCGATTACGACGTCGTTTGCCACTTGGCCTGTATGTTAACAGCTCGTCATTATCATCGCGTGTTGCTGTACATGTAAAACAAGTGGCTTATATAAAAGGCCGCATCGAACCCCCTTCTCCCTCGCTGTGGGGGATGGGGACCTCCATCTAATACAATGTTTCTTGGGGCCCAGGAGTCTCTACCCCAAACGTACAGGATGTCGATCTGTTCAGCTGTTTTTGCACATCCCGCCTTCGTGACACAGACTCTCAGGCAGACACCGGATCATCGATCAATCAATCAATCAGAATTCCCTAAGTAGCAGAACTACTTCAATAGTCTGCGTCTCATGTGTTCGATGCGGCCTAATAATGGCGATCAATCAGCTTGCTGTTTCCATTAAGAAGCATTATAAACAACTGTCACGAGGTCATATGTTCTGTTAGCTCCACTATGGCAAGAAAGACTTTAAAAACAGTTTTGTCGAACAAGTTTTTGACACTTTACGCAACAGCATTATGCCGTGAACTGTCAGACAATGCTTATTAAGTCAAAACCAAATTTTAGTTTTCCTTATTGCATGTATATATTTTGCGGGCGTATTGTGTTACCATAAGAATGTATGTATAAGGTGTTTTAAAAGCCTACTTGTTTTTAAAAGATTGTTACTACCGTATACAATGAAAGAATGGCAGAAAATGCGAAGACTCACTCGGAATCGTTTTTATTGTCACTGTAATCGTAAACATCATTTATGAGGCTCGTTAGGCCTATTGTCAACGTTTGACCTTCGCGCGTGCCACGGAAGTGATTTTGATGTGTTTGTTGTACTCGAAGTTTATCGGCGTGAAGTTTAAAGTATACGTGAGTGATGAGGACTTATGGAACGACGACCGTGTCGATAGTTTTGTCCAGTTGCTGCAGCTGACACCGGCGCTAAACGCTGACACAGCGAACTGGATCAATATCACCATGCTCGGACTTCGCAGAAAGCGTAAAACCAGGTGCGATCACTACAAGGTGCCTCTAACCGTGGTTCATATTTTAATAGGTTCACATGTAGACAGTTCGCCTTTCATATGGCTTTAACAAGCAAGAAATGTCGGCAGTAAAATATAGTCTTCAAGTTATTGTTACGCTAGGCGGGCAGCGAAATAAAACGTGTAGATGCTGATTGATTGATTTTTCGTTCAGTGTACTGGTACTGCATACTGAAATTGCATGTAGTTTTTTCATTTTGAGTTATGTTGATGCTGTTGGTCTGTTTAAGTCTCTTGACTTGTGATTTCGACAGTTTAATGTGTTATTGTAAAAGCAAGTTTTACAACTGTACCGTTAGTTTTCTGCGAATCGTCCTGTGTTGTAGTCTGGCAATGGCATACAGACTGTACTGTGACGCCAACTACTACTCGTCTGACTGTTCAGTCCACTGTGTCGCTAGTGATACAGATGCTGACGGACATTACATCTGTGATCCAATCACTGGCAACATTGCCTGCCGTACAGGTAGAGCTATCAGCAAACTTAGTCGCACTGCCTATTGTATTGAACCAAAGTTATTAGTACAGATTCAGCATTTTATAAGCTAGATATGATTGTAATGACTCACTGATATTGCCTTGTGTTTTGGCCCCCACCAGCGTGGGCAATACAAGTAAAATCATGTACCGTTGCTGTCTCATTTCTCTCAAAGGTGCTGCTTTGGCTTTGGCACGCTATATAGGTTGGGAGGACGAACCAGAGAATTGTACAATGCTGTCTAATGATTGTTTGAATCACAAATGTCTCAATGGAGCCACGTGTGTGGACGGCGTTAGATCATACACCTGTCGCTGCTCGCCTGGATACACAGGTAATATTGTCACTGTTATCGACGTCCCCATGTGGACAACGACGGCATCACAGAAACAAAACTCCCTAATTGATTGACGTGAAACTTGAAATATAGGTAAGTAAGCAAGCAAGAAGTGTTCTAAAGCTGGGGTTCGATTAACAAAAAATCTTAGGTCAGTGCCTAAGTCTGACTTAGGAATGTCCTAAATGTGTCCTAACTTTTGTCTTAAATTTGACTTAGGTCGAACTTACGAATTCCTAAGTTATGCATAAGTATGTCTTAAGTCAATTAACGAACACTGTCTTAGGAATTCTTAACTTTTTCTACAGATTTCATATACAACATGGCCAGCCAAAAAAGAAACTCATTTTTTAATTCCAATTTTCAATTTAATGTTTGCAAGTTGTGTAAATGTTAAAATTATGGTACAAATATTTTTAAATTTATATTTGTAAAGTTATTGTCGACACTATCTATATGCTATATTCTCATTCGCCAGAGGAAGTCACCAAATAATTTTCATTTGTTGCGCTGGAATTAGTTGTTGGTAAACGTTGTATTCGGTATAAGACTGTTACTTTTATTACACCTGGAATTTTTTGGAAGTCTGGAACATATTATCAGCAAAATATTGACTTTGTTCACATGTCTGATAATGTCCTAAGTCACCTAGAATGTTGTCATAGGTTTCTCCTAACTTTGTCCTAAGTTTTGATTTAAGTTTTGTCCTAAGATTTTTGTTAATTGCATGTTTGTCTTAAACTCTACATAAGTTGAACTGTGTCCTAACTTTGTCTTGGGTTTGTCCTAAGTTTGTTTTGTTAATCGGGCCGCAGCATTACATATCAAACAGTCACAGAAATGAAAAAGTTTTAGATGTGGCTTAAAAATCAACAGCATTCAGGCACTATCTTCAGGGACGGTGACTTTAGGGTCAAGAAATGCCAAAGAAATTGTCGACGTTTTCTCCGACCCCAATTGTCGTCGGATCATCGTCGTTAAGAATTGCAGCAACTTACCGGAATTCTAAATAAAACTCCTAAAGCACAGATAATAGTTTATCTACTTCTCGAACGTACATATTGGTGCGGTCAACTCAGATAAACTAACATCCCAATTTGCCGTACTGCAGTAACAATGACTCGTCCACGTCCATTAGTTGGCCGACTTTTCTGAAATTTGGTGCTCCGATGCAACTATGATGTCTTCAAAAGGTTCTTCATGTACAAACCGGAGATGCTTAATAAATGACAGGAGGTTTGAACTTTGAAGTAGCAATGCATCGTAATTGCCACCTGTCTAGTTTATTGTGATTATTTTTTTAATTATTCCATTCTCTGTGCAGGTGTTCGTTGTGAGACGGACATCAACGAATGTGATAGTAATCCATGTCAACATAGTGGAACGTGTGAGGATCAACTGAATGGATTTATGTGCAGGTGTGCGCCTGGATTCACAGGTAAACTTTTAGGTCTACTTATCAATCAATACGTCAGTGTATAGAGATAGAAGCGTGGCTTACTGAATTGCATTACGTATATTTCTACAGAGTAGGCAACGATCAAGTCATTATTGGTAATTATCCTAGGAGGTAACTCGGTATGTTTTGCAAATTTTAAAGGGTCCCCAATAGTGCAACATTACAGCTTTTTCCCGACCACACCCATCTTCGGATCGTTATCGTTTTTCGAACTTGCAGCAAGTTATTGGAAATCTAAAAAAATTGAAACGCTTATGATCACGGTGTCTAATTCCAAATTCTGTATCATTCAATGTGGTTAACTTTGAGAAACCATTTCTTCATTTAACCATGAATGGCAGCTATCGGCAGGAAAACTGATCGTATCGCAATAACTCAGTTATGCATTACGCCTAGCAAACTTTACTGAAATTATGTAGGCCTACATTGGTGCAACTATCTCTCTTCAAAAGTTGGCGTGTGTTAAAGTTGGAACCGGAAGTAGAAAATGGGGTCTTTCGAAAATAATCTTTTGGGTACTCCAGAGGCCTTTAAGTGGCAATGCATCTTAATTGTCATTGTGTCGATTTGGTTTGTAATAATTCCGTTTTTTTGTGCAGGTGCTCGATGTGAGATTGACATCACAGGCAGCGCAGTAGCGATGCACTGTTGTAATGGCCATTCAAAAATCAATATAAAAATTGAAATTTCGACCCCCTGTAGAGTCGCAACCCCTCAAAATTTCATTCTGAAATCTGGCACACGCGATTCCGTCCGGGACATCCCCCTACACGCACATTTTGCAGCAGATCGTTTTATTCTCCCCAAATAGCCTAAGTGAAATATAACACTTTTTGACTATTTTGACTGTCCTTCTTTTTCTCTCGATCCACAGGTCAAACCGTAGCTCCGGCGCACACGATTAATGGCTCAAACGACGTGTTTCCGGGGAAGGAGGTGCCTTTGGGAAGTTTGGGGGTTAAAATGACCGGTGAAAATATGCCCCCCACTGGGTATAAATAGGCAACTTTAAGCGTAAACGCCAAAATTTAAAAATCGCAATATCTCAATCTAGTTAAAGCCGATCGTGATCGTCGTTTGCGCATACTAAGGGATAGAAGCACTAAACGAAAATTAGGTCAAACGGATAAAGAAGCGGGGACACGTGAACAACTTATGAATTTTAGGACTCTTATATCTTCGGAACGGCTAAAGCTAGTTTTTGAATTTTGTATGTTTCGAGAAAGTAAGGGGCCCTAACCAAAAATATACAAATTAGGTCAAATGGGGTTAAGAAGCGTGGTCCCGTGATTTAGTTTTAAATTATGGCACCCCCATTGTTTTCAGAAACAGACAGTAGTTGTATCTCAGCCATAGATTGACCCATCACTTCGGTATTTGACAGACACATAGATTTCAACCTTTAATAACGAGTTATTTCACCAAACTAAAAGCCTTTCTGCTATGCCGTTAAATTTTGACCTTCCTGTCCGAGTAAGGCTAGCATTTAATTCTAACAAAATCATGTGGGCCTACTGTTGCAAGCATGTAGATAAATGTGGTAGAAAAACTGCAGATATTAATGTACAAAAACTATCGCTTTAAAATCACAGTGTAATGGCCACAGTTAAATGACACATCTGAAAGAGCAAAAATTAATTTATCACCTCAAGGGACACAGATATAATCAAAACTGTGTATTATGTCCATGGCAAGTGAGGTGATGAAATTAATTTTTGCTGTTTTAGATGTCATTTAACTGTGGTGATTAAACGACTGTTTTTGTACATTAATCAATGAATGTGATAGTAATCCATGTCAACATGGCGGAACGTGTAAGGATCAACTGAATGGATTTATGCGCAGTTGTGTGTGTATATTCACAAGTAAACTTTTACATATTAATCCTACATCAGTGTATGGCACACTACTTTAATTTGCATAATGTTTGTGTCCATCCATCCATCCATCCATCGTTTTATTTCAGGCTTAATTATGTCCACAGAAAAACATACAAATAATCATAAAACACAGAAACATACGAATACAAGTATAAATATGGGTTTATTCAAGAGTCAAAACACTTTCTTCTAACGCACCGCAGTGTTCGGTTATTGGGCGTTCAACCGCCATGTCGGTTTACTAAAGTTCATGAAAGCCGACGTCTGCGAAATTTCGAAGTTTTTCCAGCCCATATACCTTCGTTTAGAATTGCAGCAAATTGTCGAAAATCTAGAGAAAATCGTGAACATAGATGTTTGGAAATATCCGCTCCCCAAATTTCGTGCAGTTCAGTATGGCAGACGTTGAGAAATTGTCACAATTTGACAAAATTTGTCGTATTACAATAAATCAGCCATGCGTTTGCCGAAACTGATATTGTGATGCAACTATTTTCCCCGAAAAACTTCAGCATCTCAAACTGACATCAAAACCGAAAGTAAAAATGAGGGTGTCAAAAACAAGGTTTGAAGTCTACCAAACATATTAGCTGTGACGTATTTTGGTATATTGTTATTTGATTTTAAGAACTTTGCTTGCTATACGTTCAAAACGTCCTTACGGGTTGCATGAATATATCAAAAATCTAAAAAATTCTCTGCACATATAATTGAGGTGTGTACTTCTACAGTTTAGCTTGGTCAAAAAATTCTTCCTAATCTGACCCCAATGGGCTTTCATCGGAAATGTGTCGTATTGCAGTAACTCCGCCATGCAAATCAGCCAACTTTGTTGAAAGCTGGTGCTCAACCTGTTTCCTAGAAATTTCACGTGTACCCTGTATAAGCTTAGGCTAACTGCCAAATCACAACCGGGAAATTAGCCTCTGGGCGACTGCAACTTTCACTGCATCGTAATTTCCATTTTTAGTTAATTGTGATTTGGTTTTAATTATTCTGTTTCTTAGGTGCTCGTTGTGAGACAGACATTAACGAATGTGATAGTAATCCATGTCAACATGGTGGAACATGTGAGGATCAACTAGATGGATTCGTGTGCAGCT
>Ga0126335_1001376_pt1 | contig 13512 bp, 8 predicted proteins | sample OlaspJWI45metaG_FD_108409 | JGI IMG/M metagenome (GOLD analysis project Ga0126335, IMG submission 108409) | Marine gutless worms symbiont microbial communities from Oahu, Hawaii - Olavius sp. 1 OAHU.JWI-45 metaG | ecosystem: Host-associated > Annelida > Digestive system > Unclassified | place... | reverse complement strand
TCGCTGGGGAACACGACGGTATCTGAATATGAATTTGCTAACGGAACTTAAAAAAGAAGAAGTCGCAGCTTAACCGATGGGCCACCAAATCAAAAGTGCGAAAGATTCTTGACGCTACCGTTCATATGGAATCAACGCGGAGAGAATTCCTGAAAAACGGCACACAGCATCCCACTTGGTTACGCGTTTCCGGTTGGATCTTTATTGTAGGAATCGCGCTGCGCCACTTTTCGCTTATGACTGCCGACCCTGATCTGTGGGGACACATCCGGTTTGGGGCTGAAATCTGGCGCATGAAGGGTTTGGAACTTCTGGACCCTTACGCGTTTACTACGTCGGGGACGGCCTGGGTGAACCACGAGTGGTTGATTGAGCTGCTTTTTTACGCAATTTATCGGATAGTTGGTGATGCCGGCTTACTGGCCTTAAAATTGGGCATCGGACTACTGGTGGTTGTTATCATAGGGTTCATCTGCCGTTACCGTGAGTCGCATCCGGTTGTGTTGGCAGGGGTATCCATCCCCGCGATTGCCGCCATTGCGCCGGGATTCATGATCCGTCCTCAATTGTCCTCATTTCTTATATTTACGTTGTACCTGCTCATTTTGTATAAGTATTTCGACGGACGCAGAGATCGGTTATGGTGGCTGCCCGTTCTGATGATTGCCTGGGTCAACCTGCATGGCGGCTTTCTCATGGGAATCGCCCTGCTGGGAATGGTCCTAGTCTGGCAAGCTATCCAGCGGCTGTTGGGTGGGCGCCGGATGAAACCGGTAATGCAACTCGGCGTGGCCTTTGCAACCACGCTGCTGGCAAGTCTGGTTAACCCATACGGATACAAGCTGCACCTGTTTCTCTATCATTCCTTGAAAATAGAACGCGCCATCAGCGAGTGGGAGCCGGTGATATGGCTCGATGGCTCCTTTCCGGCCTTCAAGCTGCTGGTGGTTGCCTTCGCTCTTGTGCTGCTGATACTGCGCAAAAGGGTGCTCGGGTGGGAGACAGCCGGTCTCATTTTTCTGTTGTATGCTGCCATCAAACATCAGCGCCACATCCCGTTTTTTGCCATCATGGTGTGCCCCTTCCTCGTTCATTGGGGCAGCCGCGGCGTAGCGGCCTTGGCGACATTTGTTCCACAGGTGAAGCTTTCGCGGGTTGCGGGCTGGGTGCTGGCAGGCGCCCTTGTCTTCATGGGCGGGCACCAGGCCCTGGCCGGAGCCCGTAAATACGTTCAGGCCCAGGGACGCATTATCGTGGACACCGAAACGTACCCGGTGGCCGCGGTACGCTTCATGCAAAAAAACAGATTCACGGGGAACCTGCAACTGCCCTTCGAGTGGGGTGAATACGCCATCTGGAAGCTGCATCCGGACTGCCGGGTTTCCATCGACGGGCGTTTCAGGACAACCTATCCGGAGGCGGTCATCCAGGACCACTTCAAGAGCCGCCGGGATCCTCGGCTGCTTTTGCATATAGCCGACAAGTATGGAGCGGACATACTTCTGACACACCAGAATCCCGGTACACATGCAGCTATCACGGAACAGCATCCGCGGTGGTTGTATGTTTACTCAGATCGCGTTGCGGCGATCTACATACGCAGCAGTGAGAGGAATCAGGTGCTGCTGGATACATTCAAGGCGGGGGACTTCATTTATCCGCAAACGGCACCTTCACCGTATTTCCTATAGGATTGACCGTGAACGATAGCACCGCATTTCTGTTCGGTTCACCCGGCAGCCGGCTCAAATCCAGCAGCTTCCGCCGTACGCTTGCGATCGTGTTTTCATTGCTGGTTATGACCACTACGGTCTACTACCCGGTGGCAGGTTTTGATTTCGTGGACCTGGATGATAACGGGTACGTGTTCCGGAATGAAAGAATTCGCGCCGGGTTGACCGTGGAGAACATACGATGGGCCTTGCAGACTACGGCAATGGCCAACTGGCACCCGGTGACCTGGTTTTCCTATATGCTGGATGCCGAATGGTTCGGGGTTTCCCCCGGTGTTTTTCACCTGTCAAATCTCGTCTTTCACCTGGGTAACAGCCTTCTTCTCTTTCTGTTGCTGCAAACGGCCACGTCCCGCCACTGGCCCAGTGCGGCGGTGGCCGCCCTGTTTGCCCTGCATCCATTGCATGTGGAGTCCGTCGCCTGGGTGTCCGAACGCAAAGACGTCCTAAGCACGTTCTTTTGGCTCCTCTGTTCCTTGGCTTACCTGCAGTATGTGCGCCGCCTGAACCGACGGTGGTATCTGGGGGTGGTGGTCCTGTTCATCCTGGGGCTGGCCGCCAAACCCATGCTGGTTACCCTCCCGATCATCCTGCTGCTCATGGATTATTGGCCGCTGGAGAGATTTGGCCGACAGCCGGCCAGGTTGGGACCGGCCGGGGAGCCTTTATCGCCTGGATTTTTGATTTTCGAGAAGGTACCGCTGCTTCTGCTGGCCCTGGCTGGCGGTCTGGCCACCCTGTTTGCCCAGAAGGGATTTGCCGCGGTGCAAAGCCTGGAGGTGTTACCGGTGGTTACCCGGTTGGCCAATGCTTCCATAGCAACCATAGGCTACCTGGCGAAAATGGTCTGGCCGGCTTCTCTAGCAGTCTTGTATCCCTACCCGGAACAGATTTCCCCCTGGGAAGTCTGCCTGGCGCTGGGGCTCATCCTGGTCATCTCCCTGGCCGTTTTTTTACTGAGACGGCGCAGACCCTATCTTGCCTTTGGCTGGTTGTGGTACCTGGTAACGCTCTTACCGGTGATTGGTATCATCCAGGTGGGCAGTCAGGCTATGGCGGATCGGTATACCTACATCCCCCTGATTGGTATCTTTATCATTATCGCCTGGGGAGCGAATGATCTGTGCGCAAAATGGCATGTCGGACGGCTGCTGCTGCCGCCGGTTTTCGGTGCCGTTTTAATTGTCCTAGCCGTTGCCGCCCGGCACCAGGTGTATTACTGGCAGGACAGCGTTGTTCTTTTTAAACATGCCCTGGCAGTGAACGGTGATACGTACCTGGCGCACAACGGACTCGGGTTGGGCTATGAAAAACGGGGCAACCTCAGGGCTGCTGAAACACATTACCAGGAAGCCCTGCGCCTGAATCCCGGATTTTCAGCGGCACGGTACAACCTGGGCAACGTCCATCTTAAGCTCGGTCAGCAAGACACAGCCTTACGCCACTTTGAAAAGGCCCTGGAAGGGGATCCGGCTGATCCGGAAGTATTGAATAATCTGGCGAAAGCGCTGGTCGAAACCGGGGACATCGCCCGGGGGTTGGTCACCTTCCGAAACGCCCTGGAGCGCAGGCCGGACGATCCCGGTTTAACGAGTAACTATGCCGCCGCTCTGATAGCGGCGGGACAGTATGACGACGCTGAGGCCCTGCTGGAGAAGGTTGCCCACCGGCACCCGCATGTAGTCCGGGCCCATCTTTACCTTGGTATCCTGTGCGAACGTCAGGGTCGGCAGGCAGCAGCCGACCGGCATTATGAAACGGCGCTGCAACTCGAACCCGAAAACAGTGCCGCTCGCCGGGGCCGGCAAAGAATAGCCGCCGGTGACCGGACCGTCGACGAATAGCCAGTAAACTGAAACGGCTGGGTGAGCTTGACAGGCTAAGATTGCCCGCATAAATTCAGGTCGAAATGAACATATTACTGATTAATCCCCCACTTATCAAGAAAGAGGCCAATGTATGGCGGCACATCGATAGCTGCACACCGCCATACGGCCTGGCTATATTAGCTGCCATCCTAGAAGAAAACGGTATTACGGTGCAGATCCTGGATTGCAATGCCCTGATGCTACCCGTCGATCTTTTGGTGGAGAATCTGCCGCCCGGGCGGTTCGATATCATCGGGATTACCGCTTCCACTGCTCTTTTTCACAACGGCATGGCGATAGCCCGGATTTGCCGCCGGCACCATCCTGAAGCAACCATCATCATGGGCGGGGTCCATCCGACGGTTTTGCCCGCGGAGTGCCTGGAAGAGGGAACTGTAGATCTGGTGGTCAGAGGGGAGGGGGAGCGGGCTTTCCTGCGCCTGGTGCGGGGCGATTACCCCGCTGACGTGCCCGGGGTCTCATTTCGCCAGGACGGCGAAATTATCCATATTCCTGCCGATAAGCGGCCCGTCGACCTGAACGCTAACCCGATGCCCGCGTATCACCTGCTGCCCATGGAGCGATACCATACCGCCTTGGGCAGTTCCCGGCGTTCACCGGGAATCGGACTGATCGTCTCCCGGGGCTGTCCTGGACGCTGCACTTACTGTTATGGACATTTTCTGGGCCGCAACGTGCGTTTTCGTGATCCGCAATTGATCTTCGAAGAAATCTGTTTGCTGATGGATATTTACGGGATCCGGGAAATTGCCTTTTACGACGATACGTTTACGACGTATCGGAAAAAGGTGCAGGCCCTATGCAAATTACTCATTGACAATCGCACGGACCTTTCCTGGAGCTGTTTTTCAAGGGTGGATACTGTTGACCTGGAAACGTTGCAGATCATGCGGCGGGCCGGCTGTCATCAGATTAGCGTGGGCATCGAATCCGGCAGTGAAGTGATCCTGGAAAACATTCAAAAGGACATCGACCTGGATAGGGCGCGCCACATGGTGGCCGATTGCCGGAAGGCCGGGATTATTGTGCGGGCCTGTTTCATGTTCGGTAACCCCGGCGAGACGCGGGCTACCATTCGTCAGACCATTGACTTTGCCAAGCGGCTCAATCCCGACATAGTCCTTTATAACATGACGACGCCTTTTCCAGGAACCCGGATGTTTGACTGGGCCAAATCAAAGGGGTACCTTACAACCTATGACTGGCGTGACTATGACCTGGCCAATGTGGTGATGGACTTGCCGACAATAGGCAAAGAGGTGTTGCTGGATGCCTACGGGAAGGCTTATCGTGAGTTTTACTTTCGGCCATCCTATTTGTTGAAACGGCTACTAACAATTCGATCCTGGGAAGACATCAAGATCAACTGGAACGGCTTTCGGGCAGTGTTCAAGACCGGCGAAGGATAATAGCCGTGTCGGTTGGATGAACATACTTTAAATCAATTGACGAGGACTGTAACGGCATGACACTTGAACAGCGGGATTTCGGTTCTCTCCGCGTATCCATCATTATTCCGGTCTTCAATGAACGGGCCTATTTGAATCGCCTTGTCACCAGGGTTCTTGCAGCCCCTTTGCCGGACCCATTGGATCGTGAAATCGTGATGGTCGATGATTGCTCGACCGACGGTACGCGTGATCTGATAAAAGAATTGTTGACAAAACACCCGGCGGTCATCCGGGCCTTCTACCAGGAGCGCAACCAGGGGAAAGGGGCCGCCGTGCGGCGCGGTATAGCGGAAACCACGGGTGATTTCATAATATTCCAGGATGCCGATCTTGAATACGACCCGAACGAATACCCTCTATTGCTCGAGCCGATTCTCAACGGTGATGCGGATGTGGTCTATGGGTCGCGGTTTGCCAGCCGCAAAATGAGACGCGTATTCAATTACCACCACGCGTTGGGCAACAAGTTCCTTACCCATCTGTCAAATATGACGACCGGTCTGGATCTTACCGATATGGAAACCTGCTACAAGGTTTTTAGGGCTGATATTCTCAGGACGATCCCCATTCGTTCCAACCGGTTCGGGATAGAACCCGAGATTACGGCCAAGGTCGCCAAACGCAGCTGCCGCCTTTACGAAGTACCGATCAGTTATCGTGGCCGGAGCTACAACGAGGGCAAGAAAATCAACTGGAAAGACGGATTCGCAGCTATCTGGACCATCCTCAAATACTTTATGATCGACGATTGCTTCAACGAACAGTTCGGTCAGGAGATGCTGCAGAGCCTTAGTCATGCTAGGCGATTCAACCAATGGATGGTTCGCCTGATAGAACCGGATCTCGGAGATCGCATCCTGGAAGTGGGTGCCGGTATCGGAAACATCAGCCGCCAGCTTCCCCAGCGTGAAAAACTCTATGCGTCGGAAATGAATGCCACCTATCTGGAAATCCTCAATCAGGCCTACGCCGGCAATGAGTTGGTTGAGGTCGTCGAGCTAGACATCAGCGATGCTTCACAGGTTGACGCGCTTGGGGAGGGGATCTGCGATACGGTGGTCTGTCTCAATGTCCTTGAGCACATCGAAGATGATCGCACGGCCCTTGCGCACATGCACAAACTGTTGAAACCCGGCGGGCGTTTAATCCTCTTGGTCCCCCAGTACCAATGGCTGTTTGGAACCTATGACAAAGCTGCCGGGCACTATCGCCGCTACTCCCGGAAAGTCGTTGTCACCCGTCTCCAACAGGCCGGATACGGCAGCCTCCGTTTCAAAACCTTAAATTTTTTTTCCATTCCCGCCTGGTATCTCAATGCCTGTTTGCTGAAGCGCAAAAGGATGGGAAGGATTCAACTAAAGGTGTTCGATACGCTGGTGCCTTGCATGCGTTTGATCGAAAGGTTCTTGCCGCTGCCGGGGCTTTCTCTTATCTGCGTTGCCGAAAAACCGCAATAACCCATTCACGTGCGCGGTCCGCAAACTGAACCGCCGACAAACGCTATGCCTGTTCTTCAAACATACCGCGGAATTCTGGTCGCTCTGCTGCTGACGGCGGCCACCCTGACCGTTTATCACGGGGTCGACGCTTTCGATTTCATCAATCTGGATGACAATATCTACATCTATGAAAACCGGCATGTACAGGGGGGGCTGTCCCAAAAAAGTGTCGCCTGGGCCTTCAGCAACAACACGGCCGGCATGTGGATCCCTTTGACATGGCTTTCCTACCTGCTGGACATCACGCTGCACGGGGTAGATCCGGGGGCGATGCATCTGACCAACGTCGGCCTGCACCTTCTAAATGTGCTTATCCTGTGCGCTCTTTTGTGTTCGTTGACCGGGACCTTCTGGACGAGCGCCTTCGTGGCGGGCTGCTTCGCGCTCCACCCGATGCACGTGGAATCGGTGGCGTGGATCACCGAACGTAAGGATGTACTCAGCACTTTGGGGTTTTTATTGACGTTGTGGCAATACGGCCGCTTTGCCCGGCATCCGACGGCTGGCCGATATCTGGTTGCCCTGATGTTGTATGTTTTTACGCTCATGGCCAAACCGATGTATGTCACGCTGCCCTTTCTAATGCTTTTGCTTGATTACTGGCCCCTGCAGCGTTACAGCGTCGAGTCGTTACGCCAGAGTGGTATTCGGCTTAAAGGCACCGCTACTCGATATCTGGTGGTGGAAAAATTGCCGTTTTTTTTCCTGACCGTGGTTGGCACGGCCCTGACCTATTGGTCCTTTCAGCAGACAGTCGCCTGGATGCACCCCATAGATATTCCTCTCGATGTGCGCCTGACCACAGCCGCCACAGCGTACCTGAAATACATCGGAAAGCTGTTCTGGCCGGCCAATCTCGCTGTCCTGTATCCCTATCGCCCGGTTGCGGACTGGCCGCAAATGATGGCGGCTCTGGGCTTGCTGGCAGCGATCTCAGCCGCAGTTGTCTGGCGGATGCGACAAAGCCCTTTTCTGTTTGTGGGCTGGTTCTGGTTTCTGGGGCTGCTGGTGCCTGTCATCGGATTGGTCAATGCCGGCTCCCATGCCATGGCCGACCGTTTCTCCTATGGTTCCTTCATCGGATTGTACATCATGGTGGGGTGGGGCATATCGCAGGCCCTGGCCGACTGGCAGCGCAAGCGCGGGCTTCTTATTCCCCTGGTACTGGTTCTGGGCATCGCGATGATGACTGTTTCCCACCGTCAGGTGCAATACTGGACTGACAGCGTGACGCTCTATACGCAATCGATGAAGCATACCCGGGACAACTGGTTTTTACACAACAGTCTTGGAAATGCCTTGAGCCGGCAGGGGCAGACTGAGGCTGCCATTGCCCAGTTTCACAAAGCCCTGCAATTAAAACCGGACTATGCAACCGCCCATAATAATCTGGGGGTGGCCCTGGGACGCGTCGGGCAAACCCAGGCTGCTGTCAAGCGTTTCCAGGAAGCGGTCCGTCTCAGCCCGCAGTACGCCGATGTGCATTATAATCTTGGTGTCGCGCTATCTACCCAGGGCCAACTCGAGACAGCCCTGGGCCATTTCCTGGAGGCGATCCGCATCGAACCTGATAATGGGCAGGCGCACAACAATGCAGGCAGCATACTGCTCCACATCGACCACCCGGAGGACGCTCGGAAGCACTTTGCGGCCGCTTTGTTTATCGATCCAGGGGATGAGAACGCCCGCCGTAATCTTGAAAACGTTGCGAACCGGTCCTCAGCACAAAAGGGACAATAAGGTTGCGGCGAAACAGACAAGGGCATAATAAACGGCATCGGCTCCCGGGCCGGTAGGAAAGTCGATGGTAGGCAACCGGCCGACGCGCATCCCCGCGGGCCAGCATGTCTTGCGTTTATTCAGAATGCTTACGGCGAGTCATCCATGCACATGCCATCCCGAAAGAAAAACAGACAAAAACCGCTGTCAGTGACACTGCCATGAAAACTTTGAAATAGAGCGGGCGGTAGGTAAACTCAATGCGGTGGCGGCCGCTGGCAAGCTCGACCCCCTGAAACAGCAGGTTCAGGTTGAGAAGGGTGTGCGCCTGCCCATCAACCGTCACCCGCCAACCTGGATATGCCGACTCCGCCAAGACCAGCACCCCCGGCTTATCGAGGATAGCCTCGATGACAATCGTGTTGCTCGTTGGGTAGTCTATTTTAAGAACCGGTGCAAAATATGCGGATGTATAGTCCGTGATAAGGGGACCGCGGGCCAGGGCCGTTGTCTGCATATCAAAATGCAGTTTAGTCAAGCCAGTCACCAGATCGTTAGGGGCTGCCTGCAGCCGTCCCACCACCCATGCCCGCGGCAGTGGGTTTTTCAGGCGATAGACACTGCTGTTGATGGGCTCTAGATGGGCCGCCAGTTCCTGAATTTCGGTCAGTCGTCGGGTCGTAACAATATACTTGACGTTTGCCAGCCGCAGGAGGTTGATCTTCTCAGGCCAGGGTTTAAGGAGGATTTCCGTAAGGGCATACTGATACGTCAATTCCAGTCCACTGGCACCGCCGACATGGGACATGTTGGTCAACAGGCCCGCATTCGGGTACTGGTATCGCTGCCACAGAATATGGGTATTCTGGATCGTATTGAAGTCCCCGGTCGGGCGGGGAATATCCGGGTCGATAAAAATCCTGTACCGGCCCTTATCGGCCAGCACGACATCCAGGTCTGGATCGTGATAGCGGTAAAATGCGGGATCGCATACGGGATTCAGATGGCGATGGGCACCATACAGGTCGGCCACCAGAATAGCCAGTATGAGGACGAAAACGGAACCGGTGGGCACCCCCTTTTTACGGAGTAGCGCCAGCAGATGATCGAGACCGAACGCTGCCGGGACCAGTAGGCTCAGACTCGCCATGGCCATAAATTTTTCTGGGAAGCGAAAGGATGGGAAGACCGCGTAGAAGAGTCTGTACAGCGGTGTGTGGTGCCCGAGAGCCAGAACCACCCCCACCAAAAACAGCGCGAACCAGATGCCCCGTTTCAACGTAACGTGGCGGCCGGTTCCCCACAGTGCCAGTGGCAGTATCAGAAACCCGGGATAAACGGTCAGCAGCCAGGGGATCGTGTTCCCGCCGGGAAAGAAACGGGTGAACACCGCTGGCGTGTCGCTAAAGTCAGCCGGAAAATGCAAGGGGGCCAGCAGGTGAGTGAGCATGGCGGGCTCTAGTGAGTGCCGGGTGGCTTCGGCGTAGCTTATGCCATCCATGCGGATGGAGTTCAGGAAGTCGATGTACATGGGGCCCAGTTGAACCATGGCCACCGCACCGGCCGCTGCCAGCAGGAGCGGCAGCATGCCGATGCTGGTGAGCCGCCGCTGCCAGCCTGCAGGGGTACGGGGCGGCCAGAGCATAGCACAGGGAACCATCATCACGGTAGTTAACAGCAGCAGTTGGGGAGCGCCGCCGAGCAGGGCCATGGCAAAGAAAAAAACCGTGAGAATGAAATAGGAGCGTTTTTTGAGAGTTGTGGCCGCGTGAAACGACCAGAGGATGGCGGGCATCCAGATGACGGTCTGCAGGTGGGACAGCAGATTGATGGAGGATATCGTGTAACCCCCGAAACAAAAGGAGATGCCGGCGAAGGTGGCTGCTTTCCGACTCGCACTGAGCGCCGTGAGAAGCAGGTAGCAAAACCAGAAACCCAGCAGGATATGGACGAGGATGACAAGGTTCAGGGCAAACGGCATATCCAATAGGAGGAAGAGTAGCGTGAAAGGATAGAAAACGGTATTGGATAAAAAACTGGCGAATGGTGCGCCGCAAAAAAGCTGCGGGCACCAGAACGGCAGGCTGCCTTCTTGGAATACCGCTGCCAAGAAAACCCTCGCAGGATAGAATATACGGTGAATATCGCGGAAGAAAAAGGTCTGGCCCGCAAAGATAACCGGATGGAAGAAAAGGGTGAGGACGCCCATGATGGTTAGCGCGGGAAAGGCTCTATGCAGGAATCGGGATGTCATCTGACTCGACCATCTTAGAGGTGGACGCCCTAATGGGTTTATAGTATGGGTAGAGCAAAAAAAACCGGCGAACGGGTCGGGCCCTAACTTAGCGGTGGGCCTGTCCTGGCCAGCCAAACCTATCTTACAACGCACTACCCGTCAATGGGAACGTTTTCTATGGCTCGGCACAGCGCAACCTCAACACCGTTTTCAGGTATACACCCTGATTTCGCGGTTTGCGTTTTACTGACGATCCTCACCGGCTCCGCATTCTGGAAAATTACCGGATTCGAGTTTGTCAATTACGATACATACGATTACATCCGCAACAATCCCATGGTCACGCGGGGGGTATCCTGGGAGGGGATTGCATGGGCCTTCACGACCTTTCATATGAGCAACTGGCACCCCGTGTCCTGGTTATCCCATATGCTGGACGTGGAGCTCTTCGGGCTGCATCCCGGCGGACACCATCTAATGAACCTGATCCTGCATGTGGGCAACACACTGCTTATCTACAGCACCCTGCGTGCTATGGCTCGGGGGATGGGGTTCAGTGTCCTGGTCGCCGTCTTTTTCGCGGTCCACCCCATCCACGTTGAATCGGTTGCCTGGGTCGCCGAGAGAAAAGATTGCCTGAGCACCCTGTTTGGTTTACTGGCAATCTGGTTTTATGTAGGCTACGTGCAGCGCCGGGATGCCGCCCGGTATGCCGTCTCGCTGATATGCTTCGCCCTGGGGTTGATGGCCAAACCTATGGTTGTGACCCTGCCATTCGTCCTGTTGCTTTTGGATTACTGGCCTTTGGGGCGGTTCGCGACACAGGCGAGTGGTTACAACGACGGCCTCCCGGATGCTGGAGAGCCGTTGCGTAGACTGATCGTAGAGAAGGTTCCTTTCTTCATGCTGACGACAGCTGCGTGTATCGTCACGTACCTGGCCCAGCAGCAGGGCGGTTCCGTCGCCAGCCTGGTGTACCTCCCGCTTGCCGTGCGCTTGCTGAACGTCCTGGCCGCCTATCTGGATTACGTCCTGAAGATGATTGTGCCTTTAGGGCTCGCGGTCTTCTATCCGTTTCCTACCGCAATCCCGCTTTTAAAAGTCTTTTCCGCGGCACTGCTGATCACTTGCCTGTCTTTGATGGCTGTGTTGAAAAGGCGCCGCTATCCCTGGTTCCCGGTCGGCTGGTTCTGGTTTCTGGGGACGTTGGTGCCCGTCATCGGTATCGTACAGGTGGGCAATCAGGCCATGGCCGACAGATACATGTACCTGCCTTCCATCGGCTTCTTTATTGTCGTCGTGGGGTGGGGGACGGAAGTGGCTCGGAGATTCGAGCGTCTACGACCGATCTTCCTGGCAGTCGCCGTGGCTGCGATTCTCACCTTGACTGCTACTACCAGCTATCAGCTGGCGGTATGGCGGGACAGTGTCAGTCTTTTTTCACATACGCTAAAGATAACGGGAGATCACCCACTGGTAAATTATTATCTGGGGGCGGCCCTGGCGGATCAGGGCCGGCAGGATGCCGCCATGAAACAATACATGCGGGTATTGGCTGTGGACTCCACCAGCGAACTGGCCAATCTCAACATGGGCGTTCTCTATCAGCGCCAGGGAAAACACGCCCGGGCCGCCGAGCATTACCGGCAGGCCCTGGCCACGAACCCCTTTTCCTGGAAAGCCCACCATAATCTCGGTCTGGCATACATGGCAGCCAGCGATACATCGGGTGCGATGGACCATTACCATAAGGCTCTGGAGATAGCCCCCAGAGCGGCAAGGGTGCACAACAGTCTGGCCGTGGCCCTGCTACATGTGGGGAATAAAACCGGTGCCGTCCACCACCTGCAAAAGGCACTGGCGATTGATCCAGGATACCTGAGTGCCCGTAAAAACATGGAAAAAATAACCCGTTGACGCTGTTCACTCAATTTTCGTAAAATACCGGGTAGCGATCCGGATGGCACGCCGGATAGGGTCCGTAGCGTAGTACGAAAATCAACCAGTGAAAAAAAGTCTATGATAAAAACGGTGTTGCTTTGATGTCTGCCTACAAAACCGCCATGACATTTAAAAAATCCACATCGAAGAATTACTACCGCTGCCAAGGCAGTGGGTGGTCTATATTAAGGAGCAACCCCCAGAAGACGAATTACCATTTCCGACGGGGTGAGATCCACCAGCAAAATATGCTATGCCGAACTTCCAGATAGACAGACATTATCGGCCGAAAAGACAATTGAAGCTCGTGGCTGCGCTGCTGCTGGTCCTGGTGACCGCCGCCCTGTTTTGGCCGGTCACAGGGTTCGACTTCATAAACTCGGACGACAACCTGTATATAACCGAAAACTGCCTGGTCCGGGGCGGCTTGAGCTGGCAAGGCGATGTCTGGACGTTCAGCAGTATTGAGGCGGCCAACTGGCACCCGCTGACCTGGTTATCCCATATGCTCGATGTCGAGCTGTTTGGATTGAATGCCGGGGGCACCATTTTATGAGCCTGGTATTGCACCTTCTCAATACCGTGCTGCTGTAGTTTTTTTGATCCGGACCACCGGCGCCCGTTGGCCCAGTATCTTTACTGCCGCGCTTTTCGCCGCCCACCCGTTGCATGTGGAATCGGTCGCGTGGGTCGCCGAACGCAAGGGAATTCTCAGCACCTCTTTCTGGATTCTGGCCTGCCTGGCCTATATCGCCTACGCCAACAGCCGGCCCTGGGGCGCTATATGGTTGTCGTTTTTTTCTTTATTGCCGGCTTGGCAACCAAGCCGATGCTGGTGACCCTGCCATTCGTATTCTTGCTGCTGGATTAATGGCCCCTGGAAAGGGTTTCAGCCCCTTCACTTCAGGACGGTAAAAGGCGTTACCCGGCCCAATCCCTACAACGCGCGCTACTTGAAAAAATTCACCTGCTACTCATTACAACGGCGGCCTGCGTGGTTACCAGGCCGCCGTTGTAATGAGTAGCAGGTGAATTTTTTCAAGT
>Ga0126335_1001375_pt1 | contig 13527 bp, 10 predicted proteins | sample OlaspJWI45metaG_FD_108409 | JGI IMG/M metagenome (GOLD analysis project Ga0126335, IMG submission 108409) | Marine gutless worms symbiont microbial communities from Oahu, Hawaii - Olavius sp. 1 OAHU.JWI-45 metaG | ecosystem: Host-associated > Annelida > Digestive system > Unclassified | place... | reverse complement strand
GGAATATATTCAGGTGTAAGTATGCCAAAAATTATAAAATTCGGTTGAGATTTCACAAAGCTATATCAATTTAACATCAAGCAAATGGAAATGTGCAGTTTTTTTGGCCCACCCTGTATACGTAGTGATCGGCGCCAGTCGCATAAATGATTGTGACTGACTTCAAAAATATGACTGGCTGCAGAGTCGACTTGATATCGACTGCAAAAAAATCGACTGACAGTCGGCGATATTGTGGTGACATTGTGGCGAATATGCTAATTTTCACATCAATCGGTTGATTAGCTTTCGCTTTCAAGATAGTCTACGTCGATTTTTCACTTTGTCTTTTTCGCTTTAAGTTGAAAGTCGCTATTTCGTCCCATTTTGGGAAGTTTTTTATAGCCGAGCACGACCCTCAAGATAGTCATGTATTTTGAGACTTCCAGCTCCAGTCACTTACTTGGCCGGAAACGCGTTTTGTTGCAGTCAAAAAATACGACTTTGACGCGCTAAAGGAAAAAAAAGAAAAACGAAAGTAAAAAGGTTTGGGATGTCACGCATGTACTCAGACCACCCACAGAGAGCTACCAGCAACGTTGTCATGCGGGGTCGGGTCCTTCGTTCGTCGAAGTTGGTTCAAGGGTTTCGCCGTCTGCAAGGGTCGAAATCTGCGTTTCCTATATAACGCTATACGTTATATACGACTATACGAGCATCTCGTGATGCGAATGCGATGTCATCATGACGTAATGTTTGCAGTAAATGAATGAGTGGTCGATATGTGGTCGTCGCCGGGGTGCACTGCATCAGAGATCTGGAAAGATCGTTCGCTATCGACTGAGGCAGTTAACTATTGTGTACAAAGGCGAAATGCACCAATCGTCACCAGAATGTTTTCTAAGACAACTTCACTTTCCACTGTCGCAATTGCCTGAAAAAAACAATTCGAAAATAGAAAACGACCTAAGTGTGTCAAGTTACGTGGCACATGAGATTCTACTTACTTATAGTTCTTACACTCGGATATATTCACGGCTGAGACTCAGTTGATGATTCAATCGTCTGCCACTGCAGTCTGGTCTGGGGCAGTTGACAATATATCGCTATCTAACATTCGCGAAAAATTATGCTCGTCTGGGTTGTCCGTGCGGCACTATTAGCCTACTGTAGTAACTGCACTATACGACATAGCGCATAGTGCATTGTGCGCAGTGCATACTTCTGCGATGTAACTGACGCGTTAAGCTCTAGATGTGCTGCCACCTCGGGCGATACTCAAACGACATAGACACAGAACACCAATAACGATATCTGAAACTCATCGAGCCACATACAAGAAACGTTCGTTAAGACTTGGTACAAACAGTGAATCTGGTATACTACAGTATGTTCGCCCATAGGCTGCCAGGGAAACAGTGCATCAAAGGGATCAAACTGCTACGGACTCACGTTCAGTGCAACTCTGTTGTACGTTTTATGGCAGACGATACGGATTACGGATAGACTTAATTAAGTAGTCTGACCTTCTCATTATTTTCACTAAACCATATCTGTGCCAAGTTGCCAATGTCGCGTAAAATTAACTTCAAAACTCAGAATCTGTTACCTATCTAAGTTAAATACTGCAAAAAGTGTCAGGGTCTTTCCATCTGGCAAACTGCTATCTTGATCCACCGTTCTGTCCTTTGTCTTCTTAATCTTTTTCAATTTTATCTTGCTAGCTGTCACACATGTAATAATAAGGACAATCGTGATTCTGCTAGTATACTATCTACACGTGCACCACTACCATTCAGACATCTAAAAAACAACGAATAGATCGAGTTGTGCAATTAAGGAAGTCCGTACAGTCTACAGTACACACGTACAACGCATACTAAATTGTTGTGTATTATGAACAGCCAGTAAAGTATGCGATGGTGTAGCCTAGCACCAGGTGGAGCCACAGTGACGAGTGAAAACAACAATCAAGAGATGTTGTAGTTTGTTGACTTCATGACATGACATTTTATAAGTCATACATACGCCGCACAGCTCCAGATGGGCGCCACCTCCTACGGCACAGAGTTGTGATGGTTGTTTGGTGGCAAGGTCAGCAGCCTTCACGTGTCTGTTTACTACCGGTAGATGCCAGGGAAGGGAGGGAAGTACCATCCGGCGTGTTTATCCTGGCTGCTATAACTCGCCAATGTAGCAATGCAGCCAGTCTGTGCTGGTAATGATGAGAGCTATAGCACATCAACATCCACGGCATTGCTGCTGCTGCTGCTGCGGCTGCTGCTCGTGCAACATTCGCTGCTCAGTTTGCACCGATTAGCCAGCGATACACAGGTAGTAAAGCGACCTCGCTTACAGCAACAGTTCTTAAATCTTAATCATAAGAATAATTATTGAATTCCTTAAAAACTGAGATTGGTGAAAAGAACGTGACCTGCTTTTTTTATTTAGTCCAGCCACCAATTAAGTTAGAGCAAATCGGCAGCTTCTCGTACTTCGTCAATAACGTATTGACTACTCCAGTGACAGTATATCATCATCATCATCATAACAGTTATGCATGCTGCCCGGTTTACAAAATAGGCTACGTTAGAACAACCGTGCATTATAATAGTCCGTGGGTGAGGAGTAGAATCAAAAGTTTAAAAACGAAATTTAAAAAAAATTAGATGAAACTAATATAGTGATATTCAGGTCGTATTAATGGCGCTTTGCAGTTTCTCTTAATTTGGCCACTTTCTGCTTGTCACAATATTATCGGTCAGAGATCTGTCCTAGAAATAAAAACCGCTGCGAGCTGCGATCATCATTTGTAATAAACATGAACCTTACAACGTGTACATTACTAAACTACTCATAATTAGGCTATACATAATGCCGGACAAGTTATAAACATACCACTCGTAGCAGCCATCAAGTTATGATCAGTCATCGCACGGAATGAGGCCGCAGCTGATCGTTGACCAGACGACGTCTTAATAGTTTCTGTCCGCTGAAAGTAATGTACAGTTAATTCGCTATTAATTCGATCGGCAAATTCAATAGCAGTGCCGCTGACTCGCACAGGCTGAACTATAGACGGCGTATACAGGCGGTTAGTTCAGTTAGTTTGTTCATTCAAAAGAAAGTGACTGCAGCGCCCGTGTGTCGTGGTCGCCGCCGACGCACGTGTAATGGCAGTCAGCAAGCGAAGCGTAACGCGCTGTGTAGGCTACCGGTTGAGACCGCTCTACGCACAGTAGGTCACTGTTACAGCTCGTATTGTCAAGCAACACCACGATGTTACTCACGGCACAGCTTGGCCTACAACAGTACTGCGAGTGATATAGCAGGGACGCCGCGCTCTGTAGAGACGACAATGCTAATAGCGAGACGGCAGCAGCAGCAGCAGCAGCCGCAGCAACTGAACGTTCAATACTGAGATGACATTGCCGTGCCACACATTGCTCTGCCAACTAGAGGCCATGCTGCTGCACGCCACGCTCGTGGCCCAGTTATCTGGCCTGTGTTTACGTCCCTTCGGCCTGCCTCCCTTGCCTTGCCGCGTGCTGAGTGACGTTTTACAACGCAAAGATGATGTGCTCGATTTGCAGTAGAATCTACTGTGTCTGCATTGTTGCCGGTCTACGGGTACCGCGCACTTTTGAAGCACATTTGTTTTATTACCTGTGCGCCAGCTATGCTGCAAGCAGGTACTCTTTTTGGCGGCGTCTGTATGTGCGTTTGTCCGCATAAAATCACGAAAACTACTGGTCAAAAATTGATGTAACTTGGTAGGAATATGTGCCATAGACGAAGGGGAACTTTCGTCCGGGGGACGTATGTCCTGGAGGACTATCGACAGGGGAACGACTCAAACAGCAGCAAAAAGTACCATCTTATCACTTCCTGTAACGTTATTTACTATAACCATATAGACCATTAGGTCATTCATGTTGACGTCAAGCTATAGATTTGTTTTGTTATAATCAGTGATGCCATGAAGGTCCTGAAGGTTCGGCGAAAGTTCAAAAGCTGGGAACTTTACGTGAATTTTATTGAGTTATCGAGTTGAAACTGAACAGCTATAAGTAGCGCACCATCACTGCAGTTTCAGCACAGCTGACGATTGGAGGAGGCGAGGGGAAGCATTGGAAGGGGAAGACTCTGCGAGTATGCGTCTGCACGGCGTGAAGTATGCTTATGCCACAAGGACATTCCATGTCGGGCGGGCGGCGACCCTACTGCCGCTGGAACAACGCATCTTTGCGACACCGCCCAACTCACTGCGCTGTGCGCTCAGTCTATAGATAACTGCTCTGTTCATTTAACGAAGTGCGACTAACTCAAAGCTCGGATCATGCCATCCGTATTCTTCACTGGTCGTGTGAACCGTGGATGAAACGCAACGATGCGGATGTGAACTGGCGGTACTCCGTCTGTGTACGACGGAGATTTTCACACGGGGGGTCAGTAAAATGAAAACGTAAGCTTAGGTCACGTAAACTAAGTCACGTCCCCATGACGTAGTTTTCGCATGTTTTCAAAATTACTCTTCGTAGTCGATGCACACACACCAATCTAAGTCTCTAGCATTAACCGTTTCAAAGATATAGGCCATAGGGAGTCCATATATTAAAAACTCGGGCGTTGTCCGCCATGTTGTGTTTGGTTTGACCCTACATGGGTTTTCACAATTCTATCAGCTTTCGCGGAGCCATAGAGTAATATTTTGTGACATTGGAATGCAATATGTCTACGTGCCGCTAAATTATATTATATATTATATTCATCGTTATTCACCGTAAAGGTAGCAACGAAAGAATAGAAAATTATAACGATGTAGCCGTTATTTTTCAATTGTCGCACTTTAGTGGTCGCATTTGGGCAAATAAGTCTCAGAGTTGGGGGACTTATCTGTACGGGATCTGTGGCAGATTAGAGATCAGACATCGATGCTATAAAATTTTGGTTTAAATTTTCGATATTATTCTGCGTTTCGGAACCAGAGCGCTTGAAATGCGAGTGGGGTCGCAAAGCTAGGGCAACTTTTGAGGCAAGAAAGTGAAACAAGAGCTTAGCTGTGGCTGAGATGGCCGCGAATGGAGGGGGGTAATTTTGGCGAAAAATTAGAAAAGCACGTCCCCGGTCCTGAATCATAGAATGCCAAAAAAAACTAAATTATTTATTTAGTCTATATTCTTTTCGCAGCTTTATGTAAGTTTAATGTAGTCAGTAACCACCGAAAAGATGGAATAATTTCAGAAAGAAAGGAACTTGATAAAATTTACAGTTGGTATGAAGCTTCGTTCGTCTTCTGTGCGACACGTGAGCTTCTTATTCTATCTTCGTTTTCAACTTGTCATGATAATCATTCTAACACCGAGTTTGACATCGTTCCGCCCACACTTGCACACACGCACACCAAAGTTGTCTGTCCTTTTTTCGTCACAGAGAAAGATAGCTTCTAGCCTCTTCTTTATCGCATTACTGACTAACTCTAACGACGCTCATCCAAACCAGATGTTTTTCATTTTCTGTTGTTTTATCCTTCTAGCGGTGCATGGTGCTTACTGAAAATGTATTCTGCGTTTCGCGTGGACAGTGCAGCGCCCGATGTCTGATGACGGAAGATAAAAAATACCGTCAGATTGCCTACAGTTAGCCTAGTTCATATTGTAACACAGTGGAGTGGTTCTGGTGGGACTGAATCCTATCTCAGTGGCCAACTGGCTTCCTTCAGTGCTTTGACGCTGTTGGTTTGGTCATCTGGCCTGTAAAAATCGACCCGAAATGACCTATAAAGTGTCGAGTGGGACGTTAAACCTCTGCTCACTCACTCACTCACTGATGGATTAAACCATCAATGATTTCTTTTGCTTGCCGGCATGATTTAAGATCTTGCCAGCGAGTTTGTGTTTCTCTTAGGGTCGACTTAGTTGACTGGTTACATACCTGGACGGTTTACCCGTCCGAAGACGGTGACCCATCCAAGTAAGCCTACTAACTGGACCTGGTGTTGAATAACTTCGTTGATCAGACCAACGCCGATAACCATTACACCACGCGAGATAATAACGTGTTTCGTTAAGCTGTTTGCATTTTTGTGTAAGCCTACCTCGTGTACGACTTGGATATCGTTGTTACGAGTATCATGTCCCGGCACTTGCAGTCTTGTGTACATACAGAGCCTACTGTATACAAACTGACGCTAGCTGCGACGCGGGTGGTAAAATACGCGCCAGTCAGGCAGAAAAAAACGGATCTGGTCAAAGCTGGCATTGTAGGACCGAAGTGACCATTGTGATAGAAACTAGACATTCATTGCATGCAGAATTGCAGACATATCAATTCAATGACCATCAGATTCAGCTGTCGTGACGTACACCATTACGTCAAGCTCCATGTGGCGTCACGTTGGCGCCATGTGGTCGCTGTAGCCAGTTTGTTGCGATAAACTCGCTTATCCCGGAAGCGACTGACTACAGACCAACGACGCGCGGGCCTAGTTGGCAGACTTGGAAAGCGCGCTGAAAATCAATACTAGTCCAGCCGCCCGGCCAGGGTTATAACTCAGCATACATAGCGCTCTGTGCTGTAGTATCTGTATGCATTTCGTCACCAGCAAGCGAGTGCTGTGAAAGCGGTGTGGGACGTATTGAACGTGGAGCGGTCGGCCATGCGTTACTGATCTGATGCTGCGCCAGCACCACCTCGCTATGATAATTACTATACACCATGCTGGCCAGTAATCTACTGACTCGTCTATAACCAACGATGCAATATTGATGACCGTGGTTAACACTTCGATCACCGCAGTTAATCGTGCTTCCCTGTGTAAGCCTGTGCCCGCACAGCCGCTGTCTATAGCAGTCGCTGATACGAGGCTGTGGATGAACACAGAACGAGACATGTGTTTTAATTCATTGACGTCTTTGTGTTGAATTTCAGGCTTTTACTGGAGCATTTAAGATTTCAGAAAAACTGCTTCGTGCGCGGTTTTACTTGCTTACGAAACTTAACGCTGAAGTGATTGATGCGTGATGTTCGTGGAATCTAGATGCAGAACCATGTGTGGCAGGGGCGACTGCATAATCTCTTTTACGGTTCTAATTCAATTTAACGTAAAGCACAGTCGACCAGCACGTATAAGCCTACTGTACGCTATCGATCGCCTGTCATTGCGTTGTGACCTATAGTCAATAAATCTTTGGACTTTCACTGGACATATAGTGAACACGGTACAATACAATGATACAACACGGTCTTTGACGGACGTTTGCTCTCTCCGAGTAGCATTGCTTCAACGCGTTCAAGATACAGTATGCACAAACCGAGTTTTCTGTCTTCTCTACGTACTGCGCGCTTTGTTACGTTAACAGTTCATGCAAACAAACAACAAACTAAACTGCCGCTTGCAAAAGACCAAAGTGATCTGGCAAAGGCTGCATCGAATTTACCGCACACACTGCACGCGCAGGACTCTCTAGCATTAGCTGTTCCTGAGATATGTAGGCAGAAGTTAAAACTAGGTCACGTGACCCAGCCCGGGACCCCCGTATGATCTACTTGTGCTCAGTTATCGTAAGGGACCCAAGCCCTCTATAGGCCCGCAAAACTTCAAGTCCCTAGCTTTAGCTGTTCCTGAGATACGAGGGGGGTCTGAAAATTCAAAAGTAAATCCCGTTAACCCGCCCCCGATCGCCTATGACCTACTTTTACATAGTTTTCTTTGGGGCCCTTAGACCTCTATACGCACACACAATTTCAAGTCTCTACCTTCAGCTGTTCCTGAGATATATGTGGTGGGTCCACAATTTGCAAATTTTTCCCCATCTCCTTCTCTCCCTCTCTGTGCGGATCAGGACCCCCGTGTAATACAGCCGCGTGACAGACAGACTGACAGACATATCACTGGTAACAATAGTCTGCATATCATGCATTCGATGCACCGTAAAGTACTCGAAAGTACAAAATTAGCTCTCATGGTCACTCAAAGGTCAAGCTCATATTATGTAACCAAAAAATTAATCAGTTTTGGGTTCACGATAAGACAATCCTATAAAGTTAAGCCTAGGCCTACATCGATTTGGGATTAGGCCTAATAGCCTAGTTTTTGCGCTTTTCGCGGAGACTGACACACTGACTTACAAACGTCGATAAAAGCAATACCTGCATCGCCAGCTTCGTTATTGAACTACTTGTTTATTTTTGCAGTATGCATTACTGACGAGAATACAAGCTGCTTCGTTTTAACATGTAATCTATAAGATTATTAAGTTGGGACAGCACAAAAGTGACAAAATTCGCATTATTGCACACACAAGTTGAATATATTCGCTAGAGAGCAGCACTAGTCGTAAGCCCGAAAGAAGGAAGGCCTCATATTTTGATTCTGATGTCATCGACTTTGATGACGACGACGACGACGACGTGAATTTCTGAAATTGTCGAGCAGCTCGGCTCCCAGGTTTCCGGCCGGCCAACTATGAAAAGTATTGCGGAGACTGGCCGTGGGGACTCATGGCCCGTGACTGCGAGGGCTAGATTCGAGAGCTTGGTCTGAGAGGACGGAAGCGTTTCGTGAGCTGCAACGTCTTCCGGTCTCCGTATTCTTGTAGTCGTCGTGCTTCGCTGTTTCTCTTGTCGTCGTCTTCGTCTGTGTGTACACTGTACAGAACTCGTTCTGTCGTCACGCGTCACTATTCTCGTCGTGTCGGTCTGTCTACACTCTCTCGGCCTCAGTCTAAGTGACTTGACGTTTGGAAGTGTGGCGTTCGGAGTAGCGGCCTGCACTCCGTTACTCGTTGGCATCACCACCGGAAGTGGTCCGCTAGTACTGGCCGACACGTCGCTGCCTCGTGTTGTCGTCGTCCTCGTCTTCGCCGTCATCTTCTCGCTTCCGTCTTGATTCTGCCAGCCGTGAATACATCGGTGTCCGTCGTCGACGATCGATCCGTCATCACCGACATTATATAGCAAGTTTCGTCACACTAGCGCCGACGCCGCCACCATCAGCGCTAGTGAAGACACTACCGGCGACCATCAGTCGTCGTCACGGTTAGACCATTTTTCCATCATGATTACCTACTAGAACTATAATAATTTGGCTTTTAGTTCTTCTAATCTTTCTAGGCTTTAAACCATCCAAACTTCCTTCTTATAATTAAATTATAATTATAATTAACTCACTCTTTCGGCTATCATGGCCAACCGTAGGGATTGCGAGTCCAGCGATGCGTGTTGCCCGGGGTCCCCGCCGTTCAGGTATTGCCCAAGGTCTGGAGCCACTAACCCTCCTGCTTCTGTAGAAACTATAACTGGTCTAAACCCCCCAACCATAACACCCCAGATCCACAACCCAGAAACACAGAATTTTACAATAGACTAGAAATCTTTCTTTTGTGGTGTTCTAGCCATATGCCAAGTCTCGTGCTTTTTTAACGCATAACGCTAGGTGCATAATTTTCAGTTACGACGCCCCACTAAAATAAAATGTAATTTAAATGAGAATGGGGTTTTTCACCAAATTAACTACTTAAGAATATTATTGGTGATCGCGTTGGTCAGCTGAATAGTCATATCAACCGAAATCTTTGGTTGTAGAATGGTTGTGTCGTTTAGTTACGCCGTTGTGGAACGTTTGGTTGTATCAACCAAATTTTTGTAAGCTCAAAAATAACCAAATAATTTGGTTATCTGAAGACTACTTTTGGTTGGTCCTACCGAACTTTTCTAAGCGTGTTGACATTTTGTCGGACACCTACAAAATACCAACCTAACTTAAAACATGCCTTAAGCGTCGTTTCCACATGCGCTGCGCGATGCGTTGCGACTGTCGCCGAGTCCCCACTGGTTGTCACAGTTTAATAATTTTTTTAGTTGCATGTTACTATTTTTGATTCTTGTGAAGTACGTATCAAGGTCTTAATGGAATGAATTCGCCACCGTTGAACCAGTTTGTTACTGTAACTCTCTAGCGTCTCATGTACTCGCCGGCACTCGCCACGCATCGACAGCGCAGCGCAACGCAGTGCATGTGGAAATGACGCTTTAACACTTTGGCTGTAACAGCTAGGCCTATGCTATCGTTGATGCCAGTTAAGTCTGTGTGCATGGGAACAGTGCTACTGTGACAAGCTCACGGTAGCATATATCTTGGTAATTCTCAACAAGCGATGAACGATCAATCGTTAATTCGCTATTCAAATACTTAAGTGTTTTATTAGCGTGAAACGACGAAATCACAAAGCCTCTACAGCCGATTACTACATCCCATGCACCAAATGTCGTGTGAGAGATATTAGCGGCATCGTAAACTGGCGGCAAACATCAAAGAAACTTACCTGAACATACCTGCTTATGCCTGTTTACCTGTCTGTGTGATAGAGCCGCAGGTAGTTTTTCCGTCTACAAATTTGGTGCCTAATAGTCGATCAACGTTTTCGCATGTAGCCAATAGCAAGAAGTCTTGCTTAATCTCTAAGTACACGATACGTAATGGGCCTCAATGCCTCATAATGACAATTTCATTCGGCATATTTTCACTGGAAGTCATCTGCATCACTGTCAGTTTTTATTTTTAACCAGGTGCAGTGATGGGCAACTATTTTACTTAAGTCAAAGTAATAATCTCATCCGAAAAACTGCAATTAGAAACTAATTTGTAGAGTTAGTTAACTGGAACTGAGAAATAGTTTATGGAATATTAGGCCGCATTATCGTGTAATTAAGGACTCGTGTATTAAGCGTGAAAGATTAAAACTCCTCAGTAGAATTCTGATAACAAAACATATTCTAAGAAGTCGTGAAATCTTTAACTTTCTTTAGCCGATACATGAGCTTGTTAGGTCCATAGTTTCGTCAGATATATCCATCTTTATTCACCACAAGCGGTAGCAGTAAACAGTTCTGAAAAAGGAAGCAATATAAACACATAAATATACACTGTACAGTGTACTTAACTAATAAGACGATTGCAACAGTAGCAAGCACGTATCAGAATTACACATATAAACCGTTATATATCTATATATATATCATTATCTCTAAACTTTTGTTCAAAACTGACAGTACGTCTCGCCAAGGTGACACGTGGTAGATCGAAGCCTAAATAATAGCGACAACACTTGATAGTTTCCATATTATTAGTTACGAACAGTTTCATAGAAAGCGGTTTATCACAAAATCTATCAAATGCAGTTGTGCTTTTGCAAGATGGCAAGCATATACGACAGCGGAACTTGAAAGCATTTTACCTGAACGAATTAATTTGAAACTAAAAATATGTATTATTAGTCTGCGATTTGGCTGGCTGTAAAAACAATTTGATATCAGTTAAATGCTGCACTCTGCACTGGCCAGCACTGATGGTCGTATGACGAGAATGTAGGTTATTTGAGTCTGTTATCAAGCCGACGAGCTGCTGCGGATGCAGAGCACTGAGCAGACAATTAACATCGCCCAGTGACAGGATAAGACTCGGCAGATGGACTACTTCCTGCAGGTGCTCGGGCGCACCGATACACTAATTTACACTCCAAAGAATCGTAATCGTCGCGCCGGAGCGCGGCGGGATTTGAGCTGGTTGTAAAACTGGCGAGATTACAAGTGCACAACGCCGGTGTGGTCGGACGCGCTGTGACATCTGTCGTTCTGAGCGACCCGCGGCGAGTCTGTGTGTGGCCTGGCGTCATAATGGGCCCTTCGTAGCACTAATGACTGCACTAAGTGACAACGCAGCTGATTATCGCAGCACTGTCGCCGCACGACACATCATCTGTACACTGTCAGTCAGTCTGTTAACGATTATCCCTAGCATACTATCTGTGACACATGGACGTATATCTGCACTTCCTTTAACGACTGTTGAGGCCGCATCTCATGCGTATTGTGGCCGATGTTACTGTAGAGTGATTTGTCTGTAAGTCTGTCACACGGCTGCGCCTTTCAAAAACGGCCGAACGGATCGAGGGCCTGTTTGGGCTGAGACTCTTGGAACACTGTGTAAGATTGGAGTTTCAATTTCCCAACGGTTACGGAAGGGGAAGTGCGGAAATTTTGTATATTGTAGTTTGTATCCGGTACCACTATAATTATGCGACTGTTCCAACTCACTTGCATTCACCAAATGGTGGCATATCCGATGCAGCCATCGGTAAATCAATTGTTTTAACTACTTACAGAATCTCTTACTTATTACTTTTTAGATTTAAGAGCAAATGAGTGGATAAGCTTGCTACAGCACAGACTACATGAGTCCGGTAGGCCCTTTACAGCGAAATAGTGAGAGATTTTAGTGGGATTTTTGCCGACCACTAAAGACACACATGCATATAGCTCCGGCAAGAAGCACGTGTTTCACCCGGCGTTTTCACAATGTCTCTTAGAGATGTTTGTCTCTTAGAAACACGTAATAGCTACTGATATATCGCATTTCGTCGACTTTTTTTATTTTACTAGAAGAACAGGGTACATTTCGAATCATCCGAATATTTACAGGGGCCTATGAGGCAGTCTGTCCTGGCAGTGCGGTCCTTGTGAGTGCTGCATAATTCTACTTGTATATATGTATTTATTTACTATACCATAATACCAGTACCGCTTAAGAAAAATTGTTCATCCATTTCTTATGCTGTATGTCTTGAAAATAAAATACAGAAACACTGAGCTAAGGACGGTTGCTACTCCGAGATATAGGTTTAAATCTAACACAGATTACGGAATAGCTTACGTTCTTCTTTCCACTGCAACTGATAGGCCTACAGCAACTCAAACAAAGTAATTTAGCGAGACCGCATGTAACCCGAGCAGCAGTGGTCCTGTACTCTACAACGTGAAACATTTCCCAACTCACTATATTTCTCGGAATCTCCGTCTAAACAGTGTGCCCTATGTCGCCAAGAGTCATCGCTATAAACAGGACCTGGATCCATTCAGCCGCTTTTACACAGCGCAGCCGTGTGATAGAGACTGACTGACACCACGCGACAGGATCATTGATCACAATAGGCGAGATTATTAATGTGTTTTGTTATCTACAAAATGTTCATAAAAAGTAGAGCCGATGTTGATGGAATACAAGCTAGGTAAACGAACTGTGGTTTGCTTCCTCCTGTAACTCATGCTTTATGGCATGTTTCTGTTACTTCCATGCTAGAAAAAAACCTCGAAGGAAAAACAACGCAGTGTACAATGCCTCTTCTGTTTATAACAAATTCAAAATTAAATAACGTTAATCCTGTTAGAAGAAGCTAATTAAATAGGGCAAACATAATGACAGGCTGACATCACAGATTCACAGTAGTCAAATGATTATCAACATTTCTCTATAAGCCCTACAACAGTCTGTTCTGTTGAATCACGTATAAGTATAACACATCATTTTTAAACAATGGGAAGTGATTCGATAATTGACTTTATGTAAATTGCTTGGGAAAATATAATCCATTAGGAAACCTAAACTCCGGTCGCAGCCCGGAGAGCAAAGCTCATTAGAAGCGCCTCATTGCAGCTCGTATTCGATGCGGCTATCTCTAAATTACTTTGTCGTCTTGTTTCTCGTTACTT
>Ga0126335_1001374_pt1 | contig 13533 bp, 9 predicted proteins | sample OlaspJWI45metaG_FD_108409 | JGI IMG/M metagenome (GOLD analysis project Ga0126335, IMG submission 108409) | Marine gutless worms symbiont microbial communities from Oahu, Hawaii - Olavius sp. 1 OAHU.JWI-45 metaG | ecosystem: Host-associated > Annelida > Digestive system > Unclassified | place... | reverse complement strand
TTTGAGACGTCTAAAAGATCAAACAACCTTAGCACTCTACTGACGGCGCTCTACTGACGTCGACCCATCATCACAGCATGGTCGAGAATTCTCGTCGAGTCCCAGGAAAAAAATTTCTTGTATCGAGAAAAAAAATTCTCGACTTTTAACATCCCTAATAACAAGGAAAAGAGCTTATCGTCCAACAACAAGTGATGCTGGAGATAAAGTGAATCTTTTGAGGCAACCAATTAAATATGAATAAAACAAAAAACTCAGCTGCATTCATTCTCTATCGGGGATAACCAATTCAGAGATTGGATAAAGTGAAAACCTTATCCAATCCATCTTTTCTCACAAGCCTCTACCCAACATAAAATTTACATGCATACATTAACACTAACATAAGAACTCATAGCATCTATTTTATAATGTGATGAAGAATGAAGAAATAACGTCAGGGTTACCTCTCGTCCAGTCGGTACATGCTTGGCCAACTTAACTTTGGCAAAATTGCCTTTGCCGATAGTTTTGATGAGCCGATATTTGCCGATGTGCGGCTCATCAAGTCCACGACTACGTGACGATGCCACTCGCGGAGGCGTTATACCATCATCAACTGGACCATTCTGCAAAGCAAAAAACAAGCTTAAATACTTTGTCGCAAGTTCTGAATAAACTGCAGCCAACAGTTTGCACGTGACCTGCACTTTAACCAGCCCACACCATCAATCTATCATCAGTCATGCTAAAAAGTGTCATGACTCATGAGTGCCTTCAACGCCCGTCGCCTATGGGCAAAATCAAAGGAGCATTTGGTGTTGCTTGTAAGCATTGACAGTGTCAATTAGCATCATTCTGACCTTGACTTATGAACTTTTACACAAGATAAATGTTGCAGAAAAGAAAATCGTTAGTTGGATCTCATTTAGAATATGTCAACAGTGTATGGCATCCAAAGAGAAAAACAGATGTTGACAAATTGCGAGTACGAAAGAGGGCCACTAAGTTAATTCCAGAGCTATCTAAAAAAATCATATACAGAGCAGTTAAAAATCTTGAATTTAACAACACTGAAGTACAGATGACATCGCGGTGATATGATTAAATTGTTCAAATTAAGGGAATATATGATTCAACATGTGTTCTTTGTGTAGATTTCATGGAATTATCAGATTTAATTAAGACTAAAGGTAATAAATTCAAACTTATTCAACATCAATGTCACCATGATTTAAGGAAATTTAACTTTATTAACCGGGTAATCCCTACATGGAATAGTTTGTCTAATCAAGTTGTTTCTGTCGTTACTGTTAACACTATTAAAAACCGTTTAGACAATTTTTGGTCTACTCAAGAAGTAACGTATGATTACAAAGCAGATCTCCATGGCACCAGGAACCGTAGTATTATAATGTAGCTATTCTGTGTGTTATACCGGGGTACAGTCATATTGGTGTTATTTATCAGATACAGAGGCCCTTGAGGCCTGCTTCCGTATTCTCCCTGTAATGTGATGTGTCCATTACCTTGCTATGTCGATGAGACGGTGAACTGTCAGCCAAGACCGACTCTTTAACTGGCTGCAGAGGAGTTCTATGGCCACCAGTGATAGCACTCATAACTGCAGTTCTTTATCACCAGCCTAGTCCTTCCAGTCCACTCCTCAATTCATCTAACTACAATTGCACTAAAGAAACAACGCCGTAACTATAAAGTTTAAAGTTCAGCTGCTTAGCAGCAATTTTCTGGCAAGAAAACAACGCTCGTTAGTCAAGATCGGATGACTTTCACTGTAGAAATGCTCTTGTGTCAGCAACACTTCGTCACGGGGCAGACGGATGGTAGACAATAACCAAACAGTTTAAAAGCCGAGATCAAACGGTATTCTTTCGAGAAACTACAATCATATAGCGCTATACTATTCGTTAAAGAGTTCGCTCTCGATCGAAATCAGGCATTTAACAATAAACCGTACGACTAAAGCACAAAATGGCAGCAATTACAACACCTATTCCACAAAACAAACTACGGCAATAACATGGCCGTCTTCGCCCTGTTGACGATTGGACGAAAAGAAAATAAGTAAATGCAAAGTGCTTTGGATGACTCAGTCAAAAAAGTTGCCTGCTTAAAGACGCCAATATACCGCAGTAACGATGCCAACTTTAAGGAAAAAGCAAGTAGCCAAAGTAATTGCATCGAATCTGTGAAAAATCGTCTAATATCGATCCCCATGAAGAGTCTCTCGACCCCATGCAGGATCTCCATTCGTTCAGCCGATCGTAATAGTCCGCGATTACGTATCTTATGCTGTCATACGACATTGCGGCCTAAAAATTTATCGTGTTGTAATCGCGAACGTTCGTGCATATGTTCTAGAATTGGCGTCACTAACAGTCTGAAGTAGTTTTTCTTTGATTGGATTGGAGATTAGTCATACTAAAAAGGCTGCAGACGTTACAAGAGTCCATCGTCTGTTATGCAACATTGTGATGAACTGCTGCTGCAAATGTACCAACTTTTGCCTATTTTAGCACTTCTTCAAACTAGGCCTCATGTTGTGTGAGCATACAAAAACGTTTAATACTATCATAATCCCAAGGGACTAGTGACCCCACCATGGTATACACCGCTGTTATGCAGTTAAAATAAAATAATCTTAATTAACTCTAAGATCATCTTCATCATCACAGGCTATTTTCCAGCAATCAATTACTAGCATTATCGTCTGCTGTTTTTCTTGTGTTGCAACACTTAAGACATATTCTCTATTAGCAATCAACTCTACTAATTAGATTAGCAGACGGCTAGGCCACAATGTAACTGCTATCAGAAATCAGCATTAAATACATTCCAAATAGCTTCATTTTCAAGACAATCACCCCAAGACAGCCTACAAAGTTACACCACAGCAGCATTTCCCTAATCTTACTGGACAACGGACAGAGCACAGAAGTATCAGTAGACTGATCTCGAACATGAAACTACCAAATGCTTATCAAACTACAAAACTACATGTCCGCATCACTGCACAATAAATGACAAAGTACAAGTTTATTTACACACTCACTGAAGACAAAGTACTAAACAAAATTTCAAGATAACAAAACATTCCTCACACACGAATACGTCAGATGTTGCACTCGGCAAAACTTTACAGTTGATTACACCTCAAAACCCTGTGCAACGTATCATCCTTGGCAGTAAACATATATACATATATTTACACGAATGACAAGACAAATAAATACTAAAAACAAAAATAAATAAATAACAATATCTGTCTGTCAGTCACAGCGTCAACAAGGATGTTGTTAGTTCTGTCAGAAACTGTATCTTTTTCGTCCAGTGTGCTGGCAGAATGTAAGCTCTTGTGTACAGTGGATTTGGCACAGATATTTTGTAACGGGCAATAATCTCATATTTAATGTTCTAACACAAAGCACACCTACTGGTTTAAACGTTTTACAAATCATGTTTACAATGACAAACAACGATGCCGTGTGCATGCATCTCTCCACAGTCAGTCACGGTGCTTTTGCTGTAGTCACTGTAATCAATAACCAGAGAAATGTTGTATGTCAGCCAAACTGCTGGCTGGAAACCCGTGGCCAAATTCACAAACGATGTCATAAAATCCATCCTAACATATGTCACATGATCATTCTATGACATAAGTTATGATGCTGTAAGATGATCTTATGACATGTCACAGGTCAATTCACAAAAATTGTCCTAAGCACTCATAAGATTTTGTGGCGAGTTTTCTGACAAATGCTACTAGTTAGAATAGTAACTGTCATCATCAGCGGAGAGGAAACAGCAGCCGACATAAACTTTCAGTTATTAAGTATGTAAGCAAACATAAAATCAGATGCAAGTGAATCTATAACACGGAATCAAGTGCAGTCGTTCAACATTAACCAATTAGTGAATCCAAAACATTTATGTGAATCAATCCGGCAGGTAGGGTGAAATGTCTTCAAAGTGCACTGTGTCGACTGATGCTGACAAATGTTCTACTTCAGTGGGCCCAAAACGTGATTAGTTGGACCGTTGGATTTATTTGGCGCGACGTCAGTGTCTACGCAATTACGCACGGTGTTTTGTCTAAATAATGTTGTTTTTCTGTCCATTCACAGCGCCACCAGTTACATAAGACACCCAAGAGGTGATCATAACATTTCGTCATAAGATAGGTCATAAGATTATAGCAAACGTTCAGTGAATTAGCGAATTGTCATAAATTGTCATACGACGAAGAATGTTGTATGACCTGTCACAAAATCGTTTGTGAATTTGGCCCCTGGTTCTTGAAAACACTGTAAGTGGTGACACAACGGACTAGACAGACAGCGAGACATAACTGTTATACTGTGAAATGTTGCGTTTCAGAATATCGGAACATGGCCCGAGGACGCGTTCAAACCGCGCCCGGTCCAACTTGACGCACTTCAGGACGCTGTTGGCAACGACGGTGGCGGCACGCGGCCTGTCGAGGAGCAAAGCGATCTCACCTGTGTCAAAATTTCACACCAAGACACCAAGTAGTTTATTGACAAGCATGTCAGCACATAACAGACCATACACGTGTTGTAAGCTATAAATGTGTACTGCAGTCAACATCAGAGAAATCAAAGAGGCCAACACAGTTTGGCAAAGCCTGCATCGAATTTGAGAAATGTGGCTATGCTTTACAACGGGAAGAACTTTCCTGCACTACCTCTCCCTTGTCATACATGAATCAAGACTCCCATCTAATACCATGTACCTTGGGTCCCCATAAGTCTCCACCCCAAACAAAAACTCTATCCGTTCAGCCATTTTGCACAGTGCAACAGTGTGTCAAATAAACTCACATCATGTTATGGGATCTTTGGTCGAAATAAGCTGCATTATATACGTTTTGCATTCAAAGTGGCCTAAAAGTGTGACGTAAAGCCAACACTGCAGGCAAGTGTAAACACTTCTTTTATAAAAATCAATGATATTGCAGAAAAAAATAATATCAGTCATGAGAAAAACAAACCGAAGTAGTCGGAAGGTCCAAGTTTACCCACACATACTGTCTCATCGGTTTCTGTCCGTCGCTGATACACACTTGCAGAACCCTTCAAACATGCACAGCAAATGTTATCGATGCTCTGCAAAGATGTGATAAAGGAACTTCTTTTTACAACGACTTCGCTTCATTTAAAATCTAATGCACTTAGCATTCAGAACATAAAATGAAATGAAACTACGTCAAACGAGGCTCAATAGATGTGTATGACTGACCAACGAACAAACTGTGCAGCTAGAACACAATGGCACAGACACTAAAAATTACTGAAAATGACAAACAATGTTGTCATGTGCATGCATCGCTCCACGATCAGTGAGAGTGCTTTCACTGTAATCACGCTGCATGCACAGAGTGACGGAACAGTCTGCCTTGCTCATTACACAAATTGTCATCTATTAGCAAACTTAAACATTTAAAATCACGCCTATTCAAAATTGCACTTACACAACACAACACTTTTGATGTGAATCACTTTTGAGGCCACCTGTGTTTACAACACTACATCACTGCAAAGTCACTTTACAGATAGCAAATCAATAAACCTCAACAATAAGGAAGAAGTCTTCTCCGTGATCTCCCTGTCTCACAATCTCCTCGCCATCCTCAAACTGAACTGGCTCCAGAGCATCAGCAACTGTGTGTAGCTCCCACGTCGCCAAGTTCTCTGTTGTGACATCACAACACATCTAATATATCACAAGAGGCCAAAGTAATTTCGCAAAGGCTGTACCGAACGACCCCACACACACAGCATGTGCTGCCGCCAAGTTGAGCTACATGACAGAGAGACTGACAGACGTACACTGCGAACATCAGTAACAACAGCTTGCATCTCATGCATTCGATGCAGCCTAATAATTCAGTTTGTTAGACTGCTTGCTCACTTATAGCTCCAATACTCTGTTGGAGGCTCAAAGAACATCAAAACAGATAATTTTCGGCTTTATTTTACTTTCTATCGACTGAGATGTATTGCCGAGTACACCTGTTTTGTATTTTGCACATATAAACAACAAGTAGTCAACGTAGTTTGGCAAAGACTGCACCAAATGACCCCACACAGTGAAGCTGAGTCTCAAGTCTGCTTCGCTGTGCGGGATCACTCGATGCATTCATTACAGACAGTCGGACAGACGGACACCACGCACATCAGTAACAACAGTCTGCATCTCATGCATTTGATGCAGCCTAAAAACACACACTAATGTTGCCTGTTAAGTAAGCACAAAAACTGTAAAAAAAACCCACTTCAAACAGTTCCCACTTTATTACGACATGCTTTACTTGTAAATTCACCTGCAAATAAACAACACAAACCTGATACAGGCATACCTTTAAATATGGAAACCTTCCTAAGAAATTCCTCGTACGTTTTTCGTTTACGAATTGTACTTCCCTGCAACGACGTACAACTCTTTTGCTCAAGCGCGGACATTAAACACACCAAATCGAACTCATAGAGATGCATCCCTAATTGAATAACTCTCATCCCAGACTAAGACTAAGTGTCACAAAGTGTGCCCAGCTTCGATGTGTTAAAAACGTGACAAAGATTTGTTAGTAGTAGTGGTAGCAGTAACGGCAGTTGAGCTATTAGAGCATAAAATCGCAGGCGTGTACCGTCAGACCGTTTTCATTTTTAGCATTCCTTGAACATTACCATCATGCCGCGTGTTACGACAATGCTGCGACGCATCAGCACAGGTCGTGCTCGCCATGGCTCAATGATTAAGAGATGGCGCGCCTGCAAATGACCGCTGAAGACAACATCAATTCAAATTGTCTCAGTGCTTTGCAAAATGTATGCAAATGCATTCTTAAAATAAAACTATATACTGGTCACCGTGATACTGACAACAACAGCAAAGAAAAGCAGCAGCGCTTACCATGAGAATACGTCGATAACTGTCTCTGTCAATACCCCAGAGCTTGACAACAGTCCTTGCCTGCATCATCAAAGTAACAGCAATCATTTGCAAATGTCGCTATGATATACGGCTTAGTGCAGTATACATTACACGTTTGCATATCGAATGTAAATACAAAGGAGACACGGTGGCCTGGCAGCGTAGTGGGTTAGCACAACTAAGTAGATCGTACTGAGACGTGATTTGGCTCCTGAATTTGTCCTTTCAGGCAGCAACTGTGGGCTAGCTGTCAATATCCACTTACCCAGTGAGGCGTGACTATTTGAACAGCTAACAACTGTGATCTCCGTCATGCATCGGTACTGGGCAGACTGTTGGCTCACCACGTGCTGCCTAGGCCAACTCAGCCTTCCATCCCTCCAGGATCAGTAAATGATGACCGGCTTTTGGCTGGGAATGCAGAGGCAAGTGTAGTTCATCCCGTTCCCGGTTAAGCAAGTGGGTGTTAAGGTACAAAAGGTGGGATCCCTTGACAATGCGTGCCATACCTGAGAGCTTCTGTGCTGGGGTTCCCTCAAGTTTCCATTTATCTTTTTTAGATTAATAGACAAAATTGCACTCAGTTCTACAACACGTATATAAGCCATCAATCTAAAACTGCAAATTTCATTAAAATTGGTTCAGATGTTTCAACTCGCTCCATGAGGGCTCAAAGTCTGCCGTTTCTTACCTGTAAAAAAGAACCGTGAAAGTCAAAGAGAATTAGGAAAATACACAATGTTAATGGGGCGACAGTAGTGCAACTACGTCCACATGTGTGCTAATGACGTAACTGACTGTTGCTGTAACAAGACCTTAACAGTTGCAGCTCTCGGCGTGCCATGTATCAACGCAAGCTCTCCGAATGTGCCACCTTCACCGATTGTACTCGAGTACTCACCATCGACGTATATCTGACATCATGCCACGCCCACAACCAGCATATAGCAGCAGTGTGCATATAAGTCAGTAGTGATTTATTTGATTATAAAAGATTTGTAACAACAGCAACCGAAATACTGCTTCGACAACGACACTTCAGATTAGCTGACGGCATTGATAATGCGTGCTAGGCTGCTGGTGAAGTAGCAGTATTGTTCTATCTGTGTTTGTCTGCCCATGCAAACACTCAACAAGCCGCCCAAGTGCAGTGACGCTCAGCTGGCTTAACTAGGACACTGTGACCTAGTTTTTGGTTTGTGATCAGAGTTCACGGGAAGGTCTCCGGGTGCAAGACTACATCTCTACAAACAGCAGATGCAACATTCCACACCCTGGTTAACAGACACACTGACAGACAGACACGTGATTCAAACAGTCTATAAGTTGAGCTGAAAATAACTTAACAGAAGTCAACGTAACTTGGCAGCCTGTACGCATGTCTGACAAGTGCTAGAAGTGGCTGCTAGATTTTGTGACATCTGACCTTGACTTATAATCTTGAGAGCTGTTTTTCATATTCTTGCACAACCTGTCTCACAGACACTGACTCACTATATGACAATAATGCTATCAACTGATGATTCGCTGACGCAAAGGGATGTCAAATACTAAAAATAAACAAGAGGCCAAAGTGATTTGGCAAAGGCTGCATTGAATGACCCCACACAGTGAAACCAAGTTGAGCGCCCGTGTGACAGAAAAATTGACGGACAGACACCACGCACATCATAACAATAGTCTGCATCTCATGCATTCGATGCAGCCTAAAAAAATCATAGCTACATGCACAAGTTCCACACTTCATCAACGTGTCCACGACGTTTCACGTCAACTTATCCCAGTCTCGGCCTATGATTGCGACGCATATCTACAATAAACTGCCAACAAGACAAACGTGAACTTACATCGACTTCACCTTGATCAATGACGTAGAAGTTATCGCCAACATCGCCTGTAATCAACAACCACAACGCTCTCCAGAGGCGCCCTAACAATACTCTACTCAGTAATACTTTACTCTATTTACTCACAGTTCATTCAACCACAGATTGGTAGCGTCACACTGTGTAGATGGTGACACTCTGTCAGCATGTATGTATGCACTGGCCATTTGACAAAGGCTGCACCAAACGACCTCACACACATAGCACGCGGCGTACACTGCACGCACCGCTGCCGATCAAGCCGTGTGACAGACAGACTGACAGACAGACACCGCGAACATCGGTGACAATAGTCACAGGCAATATTTGATAGAAATGCCAAATCCTAACGAATCCCAACAAAAATTCATCCACCGAGTCTGACACAACCAAAAAAATTCATTCAAAAATGTCGTTTAACATTGGAGTTAATTATCCTGAAATATCGACGACAAAATAGCACAGTTTCCATTATGTTACGTAGTGCAGTCATTGGTCTGGATTCTGGAAGTGATGTTTACCGACAGGAATAATGCTCTTGCCCATATGGCATGTGAGACCGAGCAACTGTTAACCCGTGAAACACCAGACTTCATCAATCCATCTTTCTGACTATAGCCAACAGCCCTGACCTCAACCAGGTAGACTACCAGATCTGGGGAAACCTGCAGAAGCATGTATACCGCAACTGGATTCATGATCATCGATGAAGCAGTCAGGCAGTAATGTTCACGTCCTTAAGCTTGCATTCGAGCACATGAAGGATATTTTTAACACAGACTTTAAATATGTTTGACCTTTTCACTTTGACAGTCATATATCTAAACTTTGCCAATAGTGGATACTTCATATTTTCAGATGACCTCGCTAAACTTGCTACAACTTTCGTCGACAAATTTTACTGAAGTTTGGTGCTGTGTTTGCACTTGGTGTGTCACTGTTGGTGCAGAATTAAGCTTAAATCCAAAATTGTTAGCCAGAGTTATGAACTTGTACAAAGTGGTTTACTTTTTCCTGGACACACTATATATATATACATATATCTTTATTTTGCCACAAAGGCAGCACAGTACAACATATGCAACACAATATGAATAATGCATACAATTAGTGAAGCCATTGTTTTAAGCTGCCGTCAACAAACGTCAATACTCACATTTTACAGAGTCATTGTAATAGCAATTTGGACACATTCGTATAAAAATACAAGCAAAATACATCAGCTGTCAACCTTGCTGGATGATGACTTCGCCAGTATGTCGATGCATTGGAAACATGGCATCGAATATATCGCTGCAATTGACGCACAACCAAAAGATTAGCAGCTAGCAGCCAACAGAGCTAAGCTCGGTTCCAAGGACGGACGTAACTATCTACCACATGGGCGACACCGACACAAAGGTTCCAGCGCCTCTGAAGTTACGACCTTACGGCGCTATAAAAATCATTTATTATTATTATTATTATTATAATTATTATTATTATTAATTAGATTAGAACTTCATCACAGACATGCCACCAGTTTGACACAAATCGGTAAAATATTACTAGAAGAACTACAGAGAAAATGAAATATAATATAGCAAGACACTATACAACTCAGAAGCAGTGTAAGAAGCTATACTTCAAAGTTTGACTTTGATCACTAGAAGTGAACAATTTATTTGCCAAACAGGAAAAGGACAGACAGAATACGCATAACAGCTAAAGGTTGGAACACTATAACATTAACAGTAAGTACATACCTGCATTCATTCTCATCTAGGTGTGAGAAGAGAATATTCTTTGAAATGGCTCGAGACAATGCCGCCATTGTCTTATAGTCCTTAGGCACCACCTGGTCAATGCACAGCACATACAAATATATGATTATGTGTCATCACTGTGCCTAGTGAGTTGCCACTTGTTTTAAGACCACTGGCGATGAAGCATTTTCCATGGCTGGTAGCTGCATCCGGAACAGCCCGCCATACACTGTCAGCTCAGCACTGATGCTTGCTGTCTTCCACAAACATTTCAAAACCTATCCATTTCTCATTCATGCTGCACCTAATTTGTTGTGACCAATTACACACTGTGCATCGCAACTTACCAGCTTCATACAAATAGTTACTGCACATTTAGATCCTCCGGTCCCTTACGATAGGCAGCAGCACCGCAGCAGGTTTTGCCAGTGTTATATGGTCATATGCTATAGTCTAGCTAGATAGGCCCACCTTGCACCCCCCCCCCAACCACTCTACTTTATTATGTTTTTCTGATAGCTATATATGTGTACATTTATTTTAAGGATGTGCAAATGTTAAAATTATGTTGCAAATATTTCACTTATTTACGTTTTTGAAGTTATAGTCAACACTATTTATATGTCAAGTTGTAACTCAGCAGAGGGTGCTGCCAGATCATTTTCACTGTTCTGCCAGAATTACTTGCTGTTAAGCATTGTATCTGGTATAAAGCTGTTATTTTTTATTAGAGCTGGAATTTTTGGAAGTCTAGAACATGCTATCAACAAAATATAACATTGTTCACACTAGATGTTGTCCCAAGTCACTTAGAACGCTGTCCCAAATTTTCCACAACTTTGGTGTAACTTTGTCCTTGTTTTGACCTAAGTTTGTCCTGTAATTTTTCGTTAATTCCACGTTTGTTCTAAATTCTGCGTAAAACGAAGTGTGTCCAAACACTTTCCTAAGTTTGTCCTAAGGTTTTTGTTAATCCAGGTCTTCTTTGGTCGGCCTCTTCTTATCCTATCACCGGCTGGTGTCCAATCCATTGCACATCAAGCTGGGCATTCTGGTGCCATCTGAAGGATGTGTCCCGCAAACTGAAATCTCCTCTCTCCTACGATGTCTTGTAGTTGCTTCTGTCTGATCTGATTCAGTACTACAAGTGAGTAAAGAATTAAGTCTGACACACTGTATGTCATTTGGAGGACGGGTACTACAACAGGCCACTATAAATAATATTAAATATTTAACTTTAACGCAATGTAACAGCAACACAAGTAAGTTTCACCTTTTTCACATAGCATGCGGCGTCCTCTTCGCGGTACACCTCCGCACTTACTCCTCCCCTTCTCCCAGCAGGACACAATGGCATCATTGTGACATCTTCATCTCGATCATCAACTGGCAGCAGGCTAGCGTGCTCCTTAATGACACATTTTCACACTTTTCACAAGTTTCTGGGATGGGACATCTTGTAAAGTAAAGTAGTAACAATTTTTTATAGTGGCCTAAATAACTATGGCTACTTCTAGGATCATTAGACTATCACAAGTTATATACCAAGGAAAACAGTTACAGAATCAAATCAGAAAACGAAACACTAAACAAAAACGTTTTCAGTTGGCGGCAGAAGGTAGAGAGGTTTGCAGAGGATACGATGTCATCTGGCAAACTGTTCCAGATCGCCGGGGCAACAACCAGAAAAGCCCTGTTGCCGACTGTGTATAAACAAACAGAGGGCATCGCCAGGCGGTTGGTGACAGCGGCGGAAGGTAATGCGGCACAGTGTTGTGGGGAGCCTTGTATGTCAGCACGGCCACGTTGTACTTGACGCGCTCTGGAACTCGCAACAAGTGGAGGCTGATGAGAACGTCAGTGATGGGGTCACTGAAACCCAGGCAGTAGATAAGCCATGCCACAGCATTTAACACCGAGTCGTCGTTGCAGATAGGCTGGGATGCCAACTAGCACTGCATTGTCATAGTCTAGCCGTGGATGCACTAGAGCAACCACCAGCATCTGCAATGTAGCAACTTGGACTGAGCGAAGGATTTGACATAGTTGACGTAGTGTCGCAAAGTACCACGATACCATCGTGGTCACGTGCGTCCGCACGACAAGTCATGATCGATGTATATGCCAAGATCTCGAACAGAGAGCACTGGACTGATGTACTGACGATTATCTTACAGTATAGAAATAAATATTCCAGCCATCCATGAATTCAATTAACACCTATCAATAAGTCCCTCTATCAATACACAAACAGTACAAAATACATTACAACAGTTACAAAAAATCCAGTTAACTGACGAGTTTCTGAGACTACGTGTAATAAAAATTTCACAGCCATATACATATAAGCAAATAACGGAATAAACAGACGGTTGATATGCCACAATGCACAACCTTCTCAAGATTCTCGAAATATTCTCTCATAAAACGATACGGATTGTCCGGTCGAGTTGCACACAGTTTAGTGATGCAGTTTTTGAGAATACAGTGAATGTCATGCTTCTTGACGTAAGTTTCAACATCTTTCAGATTGAAACCGCAACACTCCTCACACGTCGCCATTTTTGCAACGGACTGGCTGACAGCTGGAAAGGACGGAACGAACGACGACGCGTCACGCGCATCGACTCGCCATCGATATCTGACACCAGCCAGAGGGGACCTTGGCCAGAGCATGCGAGATCACCCGCTCAAACCGATTTCTGTGACTCCTGCTCTCCGCTCCGTTTCCCGCTCCGCGACCGTCGAAAAGCGTATTCTTTTATTGACGACTACATACATATGCATGCACCAACACATCATTTAGTCCAGTATCGCTAGTAAAACTACGCACAATCTTACGCATGTCGATGCCACTACTACGACGAATGCAAAAATAAATGCAATAGTGTCCACAAAACTTGCTAATTATACTCTGTAACTGTCTATCGTTAAAGTTCCACGACACGCAGTGACGATTCATATAACGT
>Ga0126335_1001373_pt1 | contig 13534 bp, 10 predicted proteins | sample OlaspJWI45metaG_FD_108409 | JGI IMG/M metagenome (GOLD analysis project Ga0126335, IMG submission 108409) | Marine gutless worms symbiont microbial communities from Oahu, Hawaii - Olavius sp. 1 OAHU.JWI-45 metaG | ecosystem: Host-associated > Annelida > Digestive system > Unclassified | place... | reverse complement strand
TCGCAGGGTTCTGTCCATAGGCGGATCTGTCGGAAGGGATTGTGTGGTTGTGTGGTGGTGGTACGATGTAGGTACTTTATCTTCACCAGCGGTCGAACGTTCATGTCGGATTATGAGAGACAAGTAACAGCGTTGAGCCTGGCCGGAGGACAGATGACGTCGTGCCTTCCGCTGAACCCAACCATCAGACTGAGGCCTTCGCCTGGCCACAGCCGTGACGAGTTAAACGGCATCGCTGACACTGACTGACGGGTGAATACCGGCCCAGTTCGGCCCTGTCCCATCTGCCGGTCATTTCCGCCGTTTAGCGGCACCGCACACAGACACGGACCCGACCGGAAAATGATAGGGTTGTGTCCCAGTCGGGATGGAGGTCCTTATTGTGCCGCCGGTCTGTCCTGTCCCTCCGGGGCGCCATACGGATTAACCGACAAATTGTAATAGGCCTGCCCGGGTCCGGGCCGGTCCAGCTCTGGCCTCTACTCCGCCGCTCAGGGCTTTTGGGTGCTTTGAAGATATTCAACAATTGGCATTACGCCTCGTGTGGGCCAGGCGAGCAGAGGCGAGCCTGCTTTAGTCTTTTTAAATCTGCCGAAGAATGTGCCAACCACTACCGATTATTTGCCAGTCAACTCGCCAACATTTTCTTCACAAACCGTCGAAAAAACTGTATTTTTTACGTACTTTGTATTATATTCCGCTTATAAGTCTATATCTGATTTTGCTACTAATACAACAAGAGTTAGTCCTGTAAGTGATATTTTAAAACGATTTGTACTACTGGCTTTTTTCTGGTAGCTGTTTCTTTCATTTGCGCAATTTCAGCTACGTTTTGTCAAAATCTAGCGCCTCCTTGATAACGAAGATGATACTGCAGACATCCTACAATCCTACTTATGTATCGAAGCAATGAAACATTACCGAAAATATTCCGGTAAAGTTTATGTGCGTACAGAAGACCACCTCACCTTACTTATTTCGTCACCTTACCGTGTGATACCGCCCGCAGAGCGAGCGTGCACGACGGGCGGAAGTTGTTAGCAAATAGAAAGTTTCCGGCGGCGTGCCGGGGTGCCACGCGGCCGCTTTTGATTCTGCTGACTGCTGTCTCGCGTGAGAATGGAAGGGGCGGGTATTTGATCAGGAAACAGTAGGCCTAAATGGCTGACACAGCGAAAGATAAAATTAATTTTACTCGCAGAGTGTTCTTGTTAGCATGATAAAACTAAAATATTAATCACACTTTCATCTACTTATTTAATACCACAGTTAAAGTTGTTACGCGTATAAGTTAAATTATTGTAAACAGTTAGTTGATCTGTTCTTCGTTCTCGAGGTTACTGTTTGCTAATTCTCTCCATGTATCTAAGGTCACAAAACGTTTAGCCGGAGCAGTGCAACAACGACGTTTTATTTCAATCCGCTGAATAACGCGAATTTTGCTATTTTCTCAGTGCACGCCGTTTAAAGAAAACTATGTGTGTTGGGAATCGTTAGGCCTACCGGTCAGCTCGAGCAGCGCGGCGTCTCTGCGTCTAGTTCACGAGAGAATGCAGTCGTTGGTGTGGAAGTAATTAATTCAGTGTCGTGCCAACAAGCGCCGCTGACGAGGCGAGAATGAAGCGAACGCCGAACAGAGGCGACCCGTCTACCGCATTGCCTCTCGTGAGCGCGCTGCAGTCACGGCCACGGTGGTGTGTCGAAGAATTATCGCGTGCCAGTTTGGAGCTGGCGTGTTTTTGTGTGTATCAGGAACGCCAGATAGGGGATGCTGAGGGTCTCTGGACCGACAAGAATTGTTAAGTAAAAATTTTGCCTTCTCGAAAAGTTCAGGCAATGCGATATGGGGAGCGCTAAAATAGCAGGAGTGGAAAAAGCGGCACGGTCAAAAATGCAGGGGTGGAAATTGCACGAGTTTCTTCCTCCTTTTTCCACTTCTGCATCTTCCACTCCTGCATCTTCCACTCCTGCTATTTCATCGACGGAATTCCGTACCAGGTTAAACAGAGGGCAGACGATCGGGGCGTCACTGCAGAAAATATGGAAAAGTCACAGCATACCGATTTCAACGTAGATACGACTAATGAAAGCGCTAGTGTGGCCTGTAGCAACATACGGCTGTGGAAGCTGGACTCTCGGAAAGAATGAAGAAACACGTCTTGACGCCTTTGAGATGAAAGGACTGAGAAAGATGTTGTGGATTTCGTGGACAGCAAAGAAAACAAATGAGTGGATTCTTAACAAAGCTGGAGTAAAGAGGGAACTGTTAAATACGGTGACACCGTCAAAGTAAGGAAGCTAGCATACTATGGTCACACTATGAGGAAACAAGGGAGTTGCCAGGAGAAAGAGATAATGCAAGGAACAATGCCAGGTGCACGCAGGCGAGGAAGGCCACGTACGGCCTGGATGGACAACATCAAGACGTGGACAGGACTCTCCGTGGAACAGTCAAGGGATGACAGAGGACAAGGACAAAGGGAGAAAGTATGGCCAACCCTCGGATTTAGGACGGCTAAAGAACAGAACAGCTATTTCAGCCTGTGTAAAACATTCAGTTGTATCGGTATTTATTTGAAGATGTTGGAGCTCTCAGAATTGACTTGTGCGTCGCGGTTTTTCTGATGTTTATATTGAATTTGCTACCATACATATGATGAATCGACGAAAGATAAATAATTGTCATACTAGCAGTAGGTTACTCAGTACTGGCGACGTTGAACGACGTCAAATTGTTAATATCTAGTTATTCTAACAGCAGTTATTTTGGACAAAAAAAAATATAAATTGACGTTTTGAGTAACTATTTCTAATGCAATGAATAACAATTGCTTCATGGAATCGTCTCTTCCACTCTAAGCCTACTCGGTTTCGCCGATGAAAGCCGATCTCCGTTTCACGCTAACAGTGGCAAAAGGCAGAAAGGCAGCTACGGCGCTAATTAGGGTCGAATCCATTCGTTTGGCGGCGCTGCTGTCGCCAGTGTGGCATAATTTGTGTAGTTGGTTATTAATAATAATCCAAGTTACGCCTCCACCTTTCAGCCGCTCATAGTGCTGCTGTGGCTGCTGCTGCTGCTGACGATGATGATACTGCTGCTGCTTCTGATGATGATGCCAAGACAGTAGCATGTCAGGTAAGCAAGTACGTCTTAAACAACACATAACAGGTCATTTGAAAAGTTGTCTTTTTGAACAGTCAGTTGCCCTAGACTGACAACCAAACACCGACTAAAAAATATATAGAGACATATAAAACAAAATAACCGGAAAACTAACAAACACAAATAATAAAAAAAACTATTGCAAACTACTGGCCTAGCCATTTGCCAAAGAAAAATAAGCTTGATGAAACTTAAGCTAGATTTGCGTGCCTCTGACACCACCGGATAGTAGCGTAGCAACACGTTCTGCCAAGAGACGATTCCATAAAACAATAAAAAAATATCAAACCAATCCGTCGCAAATGGTTTTGATTCTATCAAAAATTACACCATGTCAACCGCAATTCGAGATGTCCCGTTAAATTAAGAAATTGAATGTTCATGTCACAAATGTGTCACATACACTGTAGTGTAGGGCTATACCGTATTATACGTTTTCGTTTATTACGCCAAGCGGCAGCAGAACACACATATACAGACAATACAAATGAAAAGATATTAAAAAGTCACAGCCTACACTGAAACACATACTGTACTCGCCACAAACATTTTTAATAGCTACAAACTTAAAAGCACATAAAACAGAGTAATCAATAGGCTAAAAACTAAAGTTCTCCTTAGTGTATTCACTATCTACCAACTTAGGCCCCAAAACGCTCTGCAGGCAGCACACAGTCTGATCAACAGATTTCGCAATCTTATAGTTTCTGTCATCTATACAGAGCGGCAAATCCGAACTGAGAGGGGAAGGGTTGGTCCGCTTTACATACTAAATAAATAATATTATTTTGAAATTTAGCTAGGAGTAACAGATCTAATAATAGTCTGCTAGTGTAAGCAAGAACTGACCAGTAGCTAGGTCTAATTGTGTAGCCCCGTCACTGACGATCCTGCGTTCCTGTTTGTTTGCAAGTTGAGCTATTGGTGGCAATTAGCTGTAATTGCTAATCGCGAACGCTGATAAGGTGCGCGTGTGTGTTGTGTGCCAGAGTTTCAGTATCGGCTTGAGCATCGCGTGAGCGACAGCGATGCGCAATTAATTCCGTGGCTGTCAGAGTGAAACAAGGCAACGAGCGCGACTGCTGACGACAGAAAACGTCACTTACAGATACACGCCACTTTTAGACCAGCGCTCCCTGCCTGCCTGCCTGCCTGCCTGCCGGTCGCCCCATTGTTTTCACCTTCACGGCCCACTAATCTTAGCTGCGGGCACGACAAGTTGATCTGAGCGCGCGCCGTCCGTCTAATTTGGATTAGACGAAGACGAGTGACGTACGGCCGTCGCTGTGGCGTTGTCACAGCCTCGAGGCGGCGGCCAGTCGGACCATCGTGCCCAGGTAGACCTCGAAGTCCGATAAAGACCATGTTACATAAACGCGACATCGACTAGTCGCGGACTTCTCTTTTAGCTGTTAGGAACTCGTCGCCGACTCTGGCGTCTACGAGAACTCGATAACGAGTGGATTAAGTGATTTAGCGATTGCCCACATACAGACTGACTTACGGACACACCACGCTAGACATCATCGGTCGCAATAGTCCACATATGCGTTCGATGCAGCCTAATAACAAGTACGAGGCAAGTTGCTTGTCGTCGACTGTCGAAGTCGACGCTACAAATAGAACTGCGACATGATGTTAAAGTTGACATCTGGTTGACGCACGGGGACGGCCTAGCAAAAGTCGTCTGTGTCGTGTTGTGTCGTTTGCAAAGAACATGATATTACTGTGGTTAAATTTTTGTCTGTCTATTTTCTCCTTTTTTCTTTATGCGCTGCCATTTGTGGTGAATAGAGATGTATACAACGACACGATACCACGCTGTAAACCATCTTGATGCATGAATAGTACGAATACGAGTATTGCGATAATCAGTCGACAAGTCGGTTAAATTTCCTGCTGGAATCTTCACGCAATAGTCGTTGTCATGGAACGTGGGTCTAATGCTGCACGGCGGGAGGTGTCGCAATTAGGCTAGTGGGCATACGCGGTTCGTGACGTCACGTTCGGAGGCAATCAGTGACGCAAACGTGGCCTGACGAGACGCAACTTACCGGGGCCTGTTGCACGAACGGCTGATCCGTGGATCGTTCCATAAATGGCGCTACGATTTATGGATCAATTTTTTGCTACCGCTGAAGCGCTCGAAGTTTTTTCTGATCGGTCCAAAACGTCGGTCCACGCGAGGCAGTGACGTCATCATGACGTTTGTTTACATTTTTGAGATGAATGTATAATAAAATTATTGCGTAAAATACGTCCCAGTTACTGGTAGTGACTGTACTTGGATCGAACAGGCATATTTACAGATATATTTACTCCAGATTTCTCTGGTTAACAGTAAATAGTGTAATAACATTATCATCGACAAAATAATATTGTTATGTCTGTCGGTGGCCATTTTGTTTTAAATGGAGCGCTCCAGCTGGAGCAAGGCGTAGCATTGACATTTTGGAGCGCTCCATCGGTCAATTGGAGCTGTTCACATGCCTCAGTGTTCGCACAACAGGCCCCTGGTGGTCCCTGGTGCCATGTAGACGGCAGCTCTCGTTATGCCGTTGTGTGTTTGATGGGCGACCGGCGGCGTGCGAGACGCGAAAGGGGGGGCACCTGTCTTTGACGTAACGTAATGCGTCTCAAGTTGTCACTCCATTACATCATTGAGACTTGAGACCGAGTCCGACTGTCATACAACGCTTAACAACTGCCATCATCACCTGTAGGCTATCATTGCCATCATCATCATTTATTTACGTATTAGTTTGCTCACTTGTTTTTTTAAATGAAAAGCAATAAAACAAAACAACAGGAATGACTATTACTATTAGTCCGAAATGTCTTATTCGTTTATTTGCTCGATAAATTAGCACACGGAGTACACTTTGCAGAAAGCAACACGAGCTGGACTGAAACTTCCACAGACCCCAGAACTGTGACAGCAGAAGACAGAAGAAATCTGGAACATCGTACTGCACCGGCGTCAGTTGAGATGTGACGGCTGAACAGATAAACTTATTTATATAGCGCCTATATACTCAAAAGAGTCGCTAAGCGAGAGCAAACATGGTGGGCACCTGCAGGACGAGTGCAGGTCGTTGTTTGGGAACCACTCACTCGACGACCACGGTCGACGATATTCAGTTGCAGCGACAAGGATCGCGTTACTTCGTGACAAAACCGCGTCGATCTCACGCGCCTCTCGACAGCCGGGCACCGACACTAGACGCACGCAGATAAACTGCGGAACTGGCGGAAGTTCAGGGGATCTAAATGCACGCCCTTAGCCAACAGGGATACTGGGTTTATGCCTCACAGAAAAGCAATATGAAATTTTCGGTTAAACACACATCGCGAGGTACGAGTTGATGCAGCAAGTAGTTTTGATAAACGGGCTGAAACTCGTCGTTTACCACACATTCCACAGTAATGCACATTCTTATTTGAGTGAACATGTGTTGAAACGTCGTGTTTAACGCCGGTGACATCTGTTGTTGTCCAGTAAAACAACTTTGCTTCGGTGACCCCCCTGAGGTAAATTTTTTGGGTACAGGCCTGCTTAAGTGTCCAAGCTTGAAGTTGCTTTTAAATTATTAAATATCCCTAAATTTTTGTAGCATTAATGTAGCTAAATGGCATCAGATTCTGCCATCGTTAATCTAAATTGTTTTTAAATAATCGATAATTTCTATGGCGGCTTAGTTTACTTCAGTTTTTTAAACTATGTTTGCACTTCACTCCGTAAAAAAGGAGCTAAATCCGTCAGAAGTGTTACTAAGTAGTGGTAAAGTGGTTCGTTTGTCTGTTTGTCTTCGCTGTCGAGGAAATTCAATGCCAACGTTCAACACCTGTCGTCGTTTGGCCACACACGCGTCGTCCATCAACCATCGCCTGCCAGTTCAACGATTCTCTTCCATTACTTTCTACGGGGTGCTCGTGTTACTCGACAAACTCGAGTCTCCAACAGATAGGAATATTTAGCTGTCTGTCCCACTATATATGTAATAAACTCCATGAAACCTCAGTGCATATCTTTATTTATAATTGCGCGTAACAATAATAAATCTGTTTCAAAAATACGCTATTGTGTGCATTGTGTAGGTACCGGTATGCACTCTATATTATAAGCTTATCTTTGTTTGCTACATGGCAAAACAAGTGGCCAAAGTAATATGGCGAAGGCCGCATCGAATCTGTGGAGAAAATCGGGGCCCCGTGTAATACAATGTTTCTTAGGAGTTCTAGGAGTCTCCACTCTCCACCCCAAACAGGACCTCAATCAGTGCAGCCACTTTTGCAGGGTGCACGCGCGTCAGACAGTGATGCACCACACTACGGGAACATCGGTTGCAACAGTCCGCAACTCATATATTCGATGCGGCCTAAAAAATGGAAGGCAAACACGAAAGAATAATAATCATGTAAAACTATTATTTTAATCATTACAATATTATACTCCGTTTACTTCATTGGTGCGATGACTGATGCATTACTGAATTCTTCGGAGAGAGCGCAAAGCCGCATATTAGAATATCGCTGATTGATGACGTCACAGAGAGCGCTAGCAGCTGGTGCTCGAACGAACTAAAATGGATTAGAGATTGCGGCGGCGGCTAATCGCTCTGGCACCGATTAACACGATAATTAATTACCTCTACCAGACGACGCCGGCTCTCGGACGTTGGGAGATTAATGTGACTTTACATACTTATCGTTGCTCGTGTCATCGTGTTTGTTCTGAATAGTAGAATTAAAAACGGCTGTTTTAACCTAATAAGTGATAAATAAATACATTAGGTAACAATGACGTCATTTAAGTAAGTAAGTAAGTAAAACGTGAATTTATATAGCGCATATCATTAAAAAATCCTCTAATGCGCTGAAATTTGCTACTTAACTCAAATGTTGTCAGTGTTGTTGACGCCATTTTGTGAGTCAACTACTTACATTTTTTACACTCGCGGCATAGAGTATGGTGCACATGTTCGTGACCATAGATATTCCAAATTAAGTGACATCTGTGTGTCTGTCTATACATTGTCTGTTAACTTTTACAGACATCGGAAATGATGCGCATTAGGACAATCCTTAGACTCGGCCTCAGCGCTGACTTTTGCTAGACACCTAGCTGGTGCCACAGTCACCAGAACCTTTTACAACTATTTACTTTTTTTACTTTTCTGCTGGTCGCGTGAAATTACCTTCGCCGGGGTGGTTATTTTTTTCCACTCGGGGTATTTGTGTGTTTGTCTCTATCGGTTTTTGAGCCTAGCAGTTAAAATGCGTAATCTGCGAGACGCAGAATCTCAAGCTTAGCGATTCCGGCGACTTAACCGCTCTGTTAAACGACAGAATAACAAAAGGACACACGTTGACAACCGAATAAAGCTTAGCACGTAACGCAGACAGCATAAAACGGCTCTTGACAGATTTCGTACATTAGTAATGGTAAAACAATCCACGGCGTATAATGTTAACTCTCGGCGCTGCATGGGCACTGAGATCAATACAGGCGGATAATCTCGGCTTAACACAAGAGATGGCAAAACACCGTTAAAGCCGTCGTTTGATGGCGGAAGAGGTAAGAGACTGTTTCTCTCGAGAAATGTCAAATCTATTAACACGCTAATAACTTACGCTCTAACTACCAGAAACCTTATAAATGGCTGAATAGTTTCTTGACTGCTCAGTTGTATATTTTAGAAAACAGCTGGCAGCTTAGTATAATTAAGATGCTATATAAGATGACAAAATTATTTAAGCTGAATTTTTTTTAAATGTAGATTTAAATTAAAACTATGTACAATGTGCATGTATAATTGTGTACATTAGACGGTAAATAGTCCTAACTAACACTGTAGTTGCCGGTAAATTTAAATTTACGTCGTGTATGCGCCTTCGGCAGCCGGTAGCGACAGATCGGAAATTTAATTCCCGTCAATGTTACCATGATTTATGGCAGTCTATCCAGTACCTTAATTTTTAAAATTTAAAATACAGTTATTTGACTTTTGGCTAATTGTAGATTTGTTTTTATAAATATGTAGCAAAACCGAAAAACTAAAAAAATTTTGAAACTAATTGTTGCACGTTGTGGTTTCGGATAAAAAATACAGGAGCAGAAATGACTGCTTTAAAACGCTGCCATTTGATAAAAACGGCGTGCGGTTTCGACGTGCTCAAGTTTGGTTGTTCACGTGACACAATCCTGCGACGACAAGCAATATGGCTAAGTTCAATGGCGATAATCTTCTTATCTTCATTCTACAGACACGTCGGATTAACGACTGATTAGAACTCGGCTCCTAATACCGCCTCCACTGCGCCACGCCATCAGTGGCCGTGATCTCATGCTCTGCTAACGAACTGTCTGCGACACTGACAGGTCTCGGTTACAGAAGCTGGAGCTCGCTAACTAGCGTTAGTTTGTCCACGGTGGCCTCGCAGTACTAATTGCTGCTGCATGAGCGAGTATCATCAGTTACATTCAGTAACTTAAAATATATTCAAATTGATCTTTCTTTCACCGTGAAATGGTGGTACATACAAAGCAAAATACACAGAAATAAACACACACAAAGTATACACAGGAGTATCCTTAACTAGACTATGCGAGTGAATGTCCTTTACTAATATTATTCGTTTATTACGCCAAGCGGCACTGCGGCAGTACATAGTAAAGTATCCGAACATTCACTTCTTTACTAACAAATAAATTCTTATTCCTGTTCTTTAATATTACATCGGTAGATCACAACAAAAGTATTTTTGACACATTTTAACGGTGAGAATATTCGATATTTGAAACAGTTTCAAGAAGAAGAGATTAACCGTTAAGTCCAGTAATTGTAGGCCTATGGTTCCTTGACTTAACTCACACATCACTCCAAGACCGTATAACAGAATGACAGAAAAATGATTAAACTCATCTGTAGGGTTTACAAAAAACTACGCATACTTCCGAGCAGTAAAGGCATGTTTTTAAAGTAATAATATTTGACAAAAACGTTAGGATTTTCAGAATAAAGAGTGCAAACTACATAATTAGTTCAATTCTATGCGCCGCAACTTTCTAAGCATCTGGAGAGTGGACATGCCGAAAGTGTCCAAATTCTTTTTAATTTGGATTAAAATATTTTTGTTATGTTTTTTGTCCCAAATGGTTTTAAATCGACGACTGTACGTGAACAAACAACTACTTTTAGAAAACAAAGGCTTAACCTTAATGTGGGATAATTTTACTCTTACATTTTGGGAGTTTTATTTTTCTTAATATTTGTTCTTATTGCGAACGTCTTGGAAAACGGTTCACGAAATTTATATCTAAGTGTAACATCTCATGATATTTGAGCCTCTGATCACTTGGTTATTGTACGTCTATTTTACATCGTGCACAAAGCGCCACTGTGGTTGTTTTCGTTGTTCTCCTTTTGTGCGTGTATTGTGTATTATGTTTTTGTGTATATCTATACCAATGTATTGGTGAATAAAGATAATATATATATTGCATTAATGTTTTTAAACAGGAGCGAGACGATACCTCACTTAGTCCGACTTACATGTTCTGAACTTTTGGAACCGCTATGGATCGAGAAAAATGCAGCGTCAAAACTTAGAACATCGATTTCAATTGTAGCATAAACGTTACATGCTTTTTACTTCGAATCTGTGGAATATCCAGTTCAAATCGTTACCTTCTCTGCGCCATTATTAGCCGATATTAAAGTCCACAAAAGACGCGCCAGCCGGCCACGAACCACCCTGTCAGTCGGTTAAAGCGAAGCGTGGTTTTATATTGCCTACTTGACGCTGTCCGGGAGGCGATGATATCAATTTGTTGGTGGTGGTAACATGTGCGGCAGCGATCAAATGTCTCAATTTCTGCGCATCACAGGTGTTCGCATTGTTCCACGCCCGGCCACCTCTTGACATTCTGTCCACTTCACCCTTCCAACTCCCTCCTTCCCTTTTTTCCTGCTCGCCATAGTTCTAGTCCGGCCCAAGTAATCATCACCAAGCACTTGACGTTGTCTTTCATCCACGTGCGTCAAAGGCGTCTGTCTCAATACGCTGCCGCCGCCAACGACTCAAAGACGACAGGCATTTCTGAACATTCAACCTCGGATAAAAGTCCCCCACACACCTCTCTCATGTACCTAGGATAAAAGTAGCATGGTGACAATTAGGGTTCAGTTAGGGTTAACGGTTATGCGCATATGTAGAATAGTGCTATTTACACACACACATACACCAAACTGAATGACCAGTGGTATACAAACCAATCTAGGTAACAAGTGGCCATAGTAATTTGGCGAAAGCCACATCGAATCCGTGAGATCGCGAATCACGTCCAATACGATGTTCCTTAATTACCTGAGAGTCTCCACCCCGAACAGGACCTCAGCCTGTTTAGCCGTAGGTGCAGGCGCATGACAAACATACAGACAGACTGACACACAGACACACACTGTCACAAAAACTTCCCTCAATCAACTGACTATAACACTGCCAGTTGTTGTTAACTGACCTCCAAAATTTATTTACTGTTAAATAGCCTATAAAATTTGCCACAAAAGGCATGAAACATTTTTAAGCACACCTTACGTATGTTGCTGCACTACCTTGAGAAGTTAACAGTCTAAATTTATTAAAACTTACAAGAGTTAAACCAAAAAATGAGATCGTACCACGTATGATGAAAATCGAGCATTACATGTCATGGCTAAACGGATATTAGTATTGTCACACCCGTTATTCCAGTGTTCATAACTTGCCTGCACGTATGATCAAAAAAGATCTCGACGCTCATCAACTGCAGTGACTGATGCTGTTGTCAGTGCCAAAGCCAAATGCTGAGCAAGCGTTGCTTCAGTTCGTTGATGTAGTGGAGCCGTGACAAATGAACTCGCTGCTAAACGACGCCCTATATCTCGTAGTAGAACAGTAAAGTCTGAGCAGTTCGGTGGCCACGGATCTAGTCAAATGAAAAAGGGGCTGCCTGCATGAGATGACATACAGTGACACATGTCAGGTGTGCAAAACGCAGAGAACATTTAAAGGTGTTGGCATAAAACAGTCAGCTATTTCAAAAAATATTTAATAGCAACCAGAAACTGAAGTGGTACGTAAGTAATTAATAAGTAAGTAAGCGATATGCAATAAAATGGTGCATGTAAAACTCGATGCATTTTAGTTGCATTTTCCTTCAATTTTGCAGCAAATTTAAACTTCCAACTTTCCAAAGTAGTGCTGCAACATACTTAAGGCGTGATGAAAAATATTGCAGTATCTTATAGCAAATTTCGTACTCTTTCCAGCTGTGAAAGAATTTTGAAGATCGGTTAACATTTGACAGAAATAGCGCCAATTACATGCGAAAAGTTTTTTGAGACACAGTGTAGACACCACGCTACTGGAACATCGATTGCAATAGGCCACAGGTGATAGTCGTGCGATGGGGGTAGATGTTTGGGAGGGAATGTCTCGAAACCTGAATTTCGGTCGTCTGTGTACTAGCACGGCGTGATGCCTCGCAAACATTCTTCATCAGTTCTGCGCTGTCCTATAAGCATACGGCAAATTAACTCCATTACTTACGGTCTTTGCCGGCCGGTCTTAACAAAGTAGCCATGTCTAGCTCTGATTCGTTCAAATCAATACGATTTCAGTGATCGATGTGCCCATCAACTTTGTTGAATAATTTGCATGTTAACTTTAAAGTGGTCGGTATTCTGTAAATGTTAAACCATGCCAAGCTATCAGTTATTCGAATGAAATAGAAAAGTTAAGAATTTAAGATTTCTATCAAACAAGAAGTGCTTTGCTAACGCGCGTCGTTTTATTTGCCGAGTGTTACATACATAATCGCAAACATCACTCACAGAACACGTTTCCGCAATGTTATCCAGACAAAAACAGCTTTCTTACGCATGATCTTGGCTGCTGCGATGTTAGTCCCACTAACACCAGAGGCTTTGCCATAAACTATGGGAGCACGGCGGGCAGGACGTAGTTGTTGTTGTTGTCGTTGTTGTTGCTGTTGTTGTCGTTGCTGAAGCTGAGATCGTGATGACTGTTGAAGATGTTGTGACGAAAGCTGTGTAGCAGTCACGTGCGGCGATGACGACCGTTGCCTCGCTCGCTTGACTGAACGTCGACGATCGACGACAGTGAACGGTTGGCCATCTGCAGAATCACCATCGTCATCAGTTGTCTATACGGCAAATCTACTTCCATGGTTGTGCGGCGTAGATGCAACCGCCGCCGCCCAGTCATTACCAGTTGATAGACCTGAGTTTCTCTTGGAATTTCCCGGAATCACGTTTGCACTTTGTACGACTGACGGCGGTGGTCCGACTACAGGTGCACTCCCAT
>Ga0126335_1001372_pt1 | contig 13534 bp, 13 predicted proteins | sample OlaspJWI45metaG_FD_108409 | JGI IMG/M metagenome (GOLD analysis project Ga0126335, IMG submission 108409) | Marine gutless worms symbiont microbial communities from Oahu, Hawaii - Olavius sp. 1 OAHU.JWI-45 metaG | ecosystem: Host-associated > Annelida > Digestive system > Unclassified | place... | reverse complement strand
GGGTTACCCAAGAAGGGAGGTTAATCAGAGGTGGGGAGTTTGGGGGTTGTCTAGGGGTTAACTCTGTGGTATGGATGGCAGAAGCACAAAAAGAAAAAGGCTCGGCAGCTGGTGGGGTTTACCCATGGGGTTATCCGGGAGGTTCATTCGGGGGAAGAGGCATTTGTCGGTGGTCGGTCCTGCAGAGGCACAAAGAGGAAAATACTTGGGGTGGGGGAGAGCTTTCCCTGTGGTCGGTCTGACAGAAACATAAAAAGTAAAAAAAGAGGACCAGCAGCTGTAGTTTACACATGTGGGTATATTTGGGGGGGAGTTCCACGGGGGGTTGGAGGCCATTGAAGAGAGGGGGTGTTTGGATGTGGTGGGTCCAGCAGAGGCATCAAAAGAAGAAAAGTGGCCACAGCTGGCCGACCCTGAAGTGCTATCATGGACAGAACCAATTGACAGACAGAACCACAGACAGCATATTGCCCTTTCGAAACAGGTGGATGGAGGAGGCATCCAACAGTAAATCCCTCACAATAAAAATTCACAAACTGTTTTCACAATTACAAACTGGCAGGGTTCGTACTCAGAAACTTCATTTTTAGTATGCCGGTACATCTTCAGAATATCTAGGAAAAGACTAAGTATCAATGGCATGGTGTCAAGAGCAAGGTCACAGGAGCAAAAAAGCACGTGGGTAGTCTATCTTCAACTGAAAGACATTCTTCTTACGACATTGGATTTCAAGAGTATACAATATAGCAATACACTCATTAATATCCACAAATGCAGAAAAATATAATCACATAACAAATATCACTAAACTGCAAATTGCAGTGTGCTGATTAAAACAAGCAGAGAAATATTAAACATCGATGTGAAATCTTGCACGGAAATGAGCATCGGCATCACGGTATGGGTACCACATGATGTAGTTTGTATCCCAAATGTTATTGTAAATGTTGAATGCAAAGCCGCTGATTGGACCAGTCAATGGCTGCAGTGGTGCAGGAAAGATGTGTGGAAGGTCGCCGTCGACAAGTGGACATGCTAGCGGAACATCAGGTGAACGCAACCGAGATAAGTGAGCTGCACTGTTTTGACGACCCTCGTGACTCGCATCAAACACAACACCACCATCATCAACCACTGCAACCAACAACAACTTGACAATTATCGCAACATTACACGCAACCACCAGTAAGGCAAGAGACTGATTCCAGTTCATATTCATAAAAATGGCAAATGCTGCTGCTGATGAATATAGTATACTGAAAGCAGTTTTATACACTGTGATTCAAAAAAGTGAGCCAAAATGTTTTTGTCACATCTCCTATCCATCTGATTATAATAAAATTAAAATAAATTTGCTATCTTAACAGTGTATATTTTTCTGCCTCACCTGAATAGTGTCTCTACACAAGCGTTTTAAACTAGAAGTTGCATTTCAAGTATATAAATGGCGACAAAATGCAGTGAAATTGTTTCTTTGACTTAAATTTGAGGTTTTCACCAAGCAACAAAAAATAAAGTAGACAAAGTTTTAATTTAGCTTAATTTAAATAATTGTTCCTATGCGATGTATCCATAATAAATGTTTCATACTACTGCAAATGATAGAAATTGTAAACGTTATTTTCATAATTCAACAATGAAGAACTAAATCAAAAATTAGCAGAAAAGGCCAAAACTTTGATCAATAACTTGGTGCTGCAAAGATCAGAGCAGTCATTTTTCTGCTAAAAGACTTTCCATTAAATTGTTAGAGCAGAACCGGTGTTGATAAAGTGACGAAATGCAACTGTGTTTAAAAAAACTTCCAATTCAAAGAAATGCCATTAACATAAAACACAAATTTTTGTTTCACACAGTAGTGCAGAGACACTGTACACCAAGTATTGCAAATTTAATCAGGATACCATGTACTAAATTTTATCAAAACTGAACGAATTTTATAGAGGTACAATGGAAACATTTTGGCTCACTTTTTTCTGAATCACAATGTATATTATATAAAACTGCTTCACACATTCTATAATCACTTTCCACTCTGTTGATCTCCACTGTCGTCTATGCACCTTTTTCACAGTTTCAAAACAAAAATATAGACATATACATTAGGTTTCCTCACAGCCAATGTATGCCAATGTTTATATTACAGTGTACTTTGGTCTGCATCATAAAGATCCATTTTCAAACAAATAGCCAGATAAAACTACAGTTAGAGATAAGTACAATGCAGTAGAGCACACACCATGCTGGTACTGACTGCCATTTAGCACAACATTGAGTGGGTCAATAAGACGACCAAGCTTGGATATCTGCCATAACCGGGAATGCTGAGGACGGAAAACATACAGCAAGGCTTCAGGCAGTCGTGTTGAAGTCTTGTTAAACATCTGGAAATCAACGTCTATGCCTACAGAGACATACAGAGCACAGCAGACAACAAAACAATCCATCTCACGACACTTACATATTAAACGAAAGAAAAGTGTTTCCATTTCCAGTAACACAAGAAAACTTCACTCAACAGGACTTCAATACACACAATAAACTACAGTTACATAAACCATGCAGCATTGCCAGAGTGAACATGCCTTCTGTGACTCACATAACTACAAGCACTGCACTTGTTTCAATGAACTAGCCACATGTCATGCTAGGACCCCAAATAACTCCAAACTAACTTTTGACGACTGCTACAACATAGAGACTACATGGCCCTCCTTCTTGACATTTAAGGCAACTGAAATTATAAAAAGTACCATCACCACTTGCACAACACAAAGTAATGATGACGTAAGTTGACGTCATCAAAATGCTTGTGCTACCATGGAGTTCCTGGAAGAGAAATGCCAGAGTTCATTTTGTCGCTACTGTGGCCTCCAAATTCGCCAGATTTAAAACCCCTTGACTACAGAATGTGGAGCATACTGCAAGCGAAGGTGTACAAAACACGCATCATTGATTTCGACGACCTCAAACATCGCATCAGAATCAGAACCGAGTAGGCCAAGCTGCGTCACGTCATCATCACTGCAGCTGTGTGCAAGTGGCGTCGCCGTCTTTCAGCTTGTGTCAAGGCCGGTAGTGGTCATTTCCAGCACTGCTTTTAATTCTGGCATTGTGTTTTTGTGATAACTGTGGCCTCTGAAGCCTTCATTCACTAGTCAAATTGAACACTTGATATTCCGGTCTGATTTTCTGGCATCTGTCAGTAATGACATCGTGCATTTTAATACATGACGATCGTTTAATTCACAAGATGAAGTAGTGACACTATTTAGGTGCGGTGGACATTTGTTTGGTTTTGCATTACCTTGACGACAGTTCATGCAAAAATTACAACTATATATTCATGTTTGTCAAAGTTATGCCTGAAACACTATTGGTTCCATTTGTTCCCGACATAGTGTAGAATAATTGCCAGTGCACAGCAAACTAACATAAAGTTGAACAGTACACCAAACATTACTTGAAACATCACAGCATGTGAGAAAAAAACAGATGTACTATTCCTTTTTTAAAAATATAGATTAATAATAAAAAAATTTCAAGCCAACAGAATTCACAAAATGTTAATTTTCACAAACTATCAGCAGGTCTGTACCACTGTGAGCAGCTCCAGCTGGTCGCACAGTGTAGCGTATCCACATAGTTGCAGGAGCGCCATACATCACTACAGCTTGATTGTCAGTCATTTGTACATTCACGTAAAAGTCACACACACCAGCTTCTGCAAATAAATTATAAAATGATCACAATAAAAAACTGACAAATATACAAATATCAAACCAAAACAAAGTCCAGACTGAGATATGTGCAGTAACTTCCAATGCATTCAGAACATCTGACAAGTGCACAATGCATATTCATTTGTAAGTGACAAATTCTGTGGCCTGCAATACTGCATTAATTTCTTCAACGTACTGAAATAATAACAGATGCCGCACAGACCATGACAACAACTAAACAAAAACCAAACTTACAGCAAATTTTACATTTTCCAATAAAAAATTCTAGTCACACCACACGGCAAAATGCATGCAATGTAATTAAACTATAATTTTCTTTGGCAGTACCTCTTCTATGGTAGAGATGAACCATTGATGCTAACCATGTCTTGCTCTCTGGGTTAGCATACTGTGTCAAGTTGTGTTTGTAGTAGCCAGCACTACCACTATTTTTGTAATTAAAAAGTTTGCCGAAGTTGATGAAATCTGTTTCGTTAAAGCTCATATACATAAAGTAGCCGAGATGACAGCTTTCACTGCATGACCAGCCCGCCTGCATGACAAATGCACTATCAAATGCTGACATACAGAACATCATTAAAGATCTCAGCAATGAATCATGTTACTAAATCAAACAACGACGACTTTAGTTACACATCAACAAATAGAACAGATTCTTTAAACAAAGGCAACACACTTCTGACAATGTCAACCAGTAATGTCTGCAGCATACATTGCCAGTGATAAGCTGTACAATAGAACCATCTGAGCCAAACTGCAGCTGCTTGACGTCACTGTTTTCACACGAGAACGGTTGCAGCTTGTCAAAGACTTCCACGTAATCTACAAAGTATACAGAGTGAGCGAGTGAGTAAAGGTTGAGTGTACCACCTGACACATTATCTTCATTTCAGGGATGGGTTTTACAGGTCAGATGACTCAGCCAGTAGTGTCAAAGCAGTGAAGGAAGCCAGTTGGTCGCTTCAGGTGCAGTCTAACATGTTAAATGAATAAACAAATACACAGGCAATCTCTTCTACACACAGTTACTAAGTTACAACGTTACAGAGTGCATAGATCTCAAGTTCTTGTAGTGACTTGTACCTATGCAACACATCAATGCTATGAATACACTTTGTACATAAAACAGTGCAGTAGTGCACACATTTTACAATAACTTGATTAGCATTCCACTGCATGACCAGCAACAACATGCCAACAACACAGTGACATGATCAGTCAGTCACGCACCTTCAAGATCAGGCCACTGAGGAGATATTCTATCAAGTTCGTTCTTTACATCTGCAACTACTCGGTGACTGCCCAGTGCCTCAATAGCAAGATATGTATAGCATCTTTGTTCTTGCCAGGATTTCGCCATCACTGTGAAATTTTTATCGACTGCAACACCATCAACATTCAGCCATGTTCACATATGCTTGCTTCCTTCACTCACACATAAAAGAGTTATCTGGTAGAGTTATTTATAGTGATCTAATGTAAAAAGCTGCTAAACCAATAGCCATTTATGTGCATGTGCAGTATTCAGTTGAGCAAAAATGGCCTTAAACACCATGTAATTGCCAAAATTTCATGTCCCATATGGAACCGGACATGGAGAGCTCAAATCTGGCAGCAAATTTTTAACCGGAAGTTAATATGTGGCCATTTCTTGGCATGCACAGTAAAGAATTGGCTAAAAATAGTCATAGATGTAGTAAAATTTTCAAAATTTGGCCTGCTATATGAAACCAGGCACAGAGAACACAAATCTTAAGTCAAATTTCAAATCCGAAGTAGTAATGTGGCCATTTCTGTGCATGTACTGTAAAAAAATGAGCCAAAAATGGCCCTAAATCATAAATGGCATCCAGTTTAATGATTTTTGCATTGTGTTACTCATATACGCATTTCCAGCATGCAGCACTTCAAATGAATCCTGTGGGCTGTCGCCCCCAAACATTTCCCTTTACAACGAACATGCCCCCAGACATCCATCATCACTAAGGCAGTTGTTGCATCTAACTCCCACTTTAATCCTCAAGGGACAAACGACACACGGGCCATCGCCCATCGGTAACAGCCCGCCATTCCAGGTGAAGGCAGGCTTGTAGAATTAGGGTTTAGAGTCAGTTATCATCAGTACAGTCAGTACCAGAAGCTGTGATGACTGGAACTAGCATCATGCTAAATGTAGTTCAACAGACAGATAACGGACAAAATCAACTAAAACGAGTAGCAAATGTAATCTGGCAAAGGCTGCATTGAATCTTGAGGGAGGAATCAGAACTCTCATCTATCATAATGTTCCTTGGGTCACCAAGAGTAGCCACCTTACACAGGACCTCCATCTATTCAGCTGTGTTCACACAGTGAAGTCACAAGAAGCCACATAACAGACAGACTGACAGACGCTGTGAACATCGCAACAGTCCACACCTCGTGCACTGAACGCTGCATAAAAACATTTACAAAAGCAGATCCATGTTGAAAACAACTGTCATTAACTTTTCATATGACACACATAGAGCTTATCATGCAGAATACGTAATGTTATGCCAATGCATTGACAGAAGTGACACTGGCAGCAATGTGCAATGGCACAGTGATGTTACATTACAGTATGTTCAAGAGATTACCAGAAATGACACATTTACAGGAAGTCATACCATCTCTAAGTTTGTGAAATTCCTCGTTTGACCAGTGCAGATGGTCCGGTTCATCTGCTAAGCCCCATGTATGCTCTGGAAGTTTTATCAGAAACCGACTTGAATTTAATACTCGCTGGTCATTCATCAAACACTCTCCTGCACACCAAATGTAATGTAATGTAAACAACTTCTATAATGCTGTAATCAACAAAAGTCACCCCAAAAGCACTCTACATCACGAACTATCCAGTTACGTGAATAAAATTTTAAATAAGTAAGCTTTCAAATGCGTCTTTAGTTATTAAAAAAAGAGTTTACGCAGTGAGTCAGGAAAACTGTTCCATGTGTGCAGCATGGTGAATACAAATGGAAAAGTTATCAAATTATTAGCAATCAAATTAACCAAGTTACTTTGTCAATCAACGCAAGCCAGTGGAAAGTTTGCATACCAGTCGCCAGACAATCACGCATCACTCTTGCGACGGCTCGATATTCTGCACACTTGCGTGGATCTGATGCAACACCCTGTATCCACACGTCAGCTAACTCAGATGTCACAATATCAGCACTGACTGCTCGGGCAGCGTCAAAGAAATCACCGAGAAGTGAAGCTTTCAACTGCGCATTTGGAAACTCAGCACGTAGTATTTCATAATAACTAAGTACCTCCTGTGACAGACAACAGACCATAAACACACTATACTGCAGTGTGCAAATAAACAACAGATTTCACAACAGGCTGTCACTGAAACACATTACGAATTGTGCAATGATTACATATTTAATCAAAATGATCTAGCAGTAAAAACAGTGCTCCTAAAATATTTAGAACCAGAAGTCAGACAATAGAAAAAAAGACATATTCAGCTCTCCACTTCATTATCCACCGTGTCTAGTGCACTGCATTGGCAATGACAACAGTCAGATCAACAGTCACTCCTGCTGCACTCCTACAACTAGAGCTATTACTGTTAGAGCTGCTAGCCAATGATGTGCAACCATCATAATTACTGCTAGACATAGTTTTGCCTCCCTGATAAATTAATCGCAACGCGATAATCTTGGCACAAATTACAAAACCAGACTTGGGATTTGAACCCAGCTAAGTAACTGTCTGTATGTACGTTGGGCATTACCTAAAACAGTCACAAAGACAGCATCACTAATGGATTTCAGAAATGTGTCGTGCACACAACAGCAGTCAAGCCTGTGCAGAGAATTATTCTGTAATATATTATATAAACAGTTCAGACGTGGCAATATGAATAATAACAGGAAAACAATACATACTTTAATATCTACAGGAGGACCTGAATTGTCCGTACGAAAAGCGAAGCACAAAGCTTGCGGAAAGTTATCAATAACTACACAGTCATTGCGAGACAAGCCTGCAGGGTCAGCAGGTGAACTACCTGGGTTATCAGGGTAGCCACCTTAACACAGCACAGCAGATATGCATTAACACAGTGATGTCATTATGACATTAATTTCCGCAATATAACATCAGACATCATCTCATAAAAGACATCTAGGACATTTTGAGTAACTGCAACACCGTAAGTAACGTGTCAACAACAAAACTAAACAGTTCAAACAGTAAAGCCAACAATAATCAAACTCAGTTTAAGTGTCTCACGCCTGCAGAAATATACATCACGTCACTACATGCAGTACATGGGTGGTGAATAATAGCAATTTAATAACACGAGAACACAACGTGTGTATGGTCGAAAAAACTGGACAGACACCATATGAAGAGGAGGTAGTCGTGTCTAGTATTTACTGACCAGGTTAAACAAGTGGGATTTAAGGAGTGTTTTAAATGTGGTGAAAAAAAGTGAATTTCTGACTGTGTCTGGTCCAAGTTTCTGCTGAAGAACAGCTGAAAGAGTGTCGACCAAATAATGTAACACAAAATCACAAGCTCCTCACTTTACCTGGATGCCAAGTTGCCATGACACTTTCATCAGCATATTGCCAAATAAAGAACCTTGGAACAGCTGGAGGTGGCGTCAAGTTATTAACTCCTACAGATATGCCTTTGATGCCTTTCTTTACCAAACTTGGAATAGATGCATGAGTCATGCCTACACATGTGTATTCACTGCAAATAATGTCTTCATCTATGAGTGTTGTTATAAAAATATGAAACAGGTCCAAGGTTAAGATGTGCAGGAAAGAAATAATCAGCAATAAATAATACATAACAAAACTGCAACGTTGATATCATCATCATCTTGTCTTATCTCACAACTGCAGCAGGACCTAACAGGCAACGAATGAATCAAAGCTATGAAGAACTAAAGAGATTGGCTAAAGACAGAAAAATGGAGTGTTGCCATGAAACCTAGTGAAGAACAGATGGAAAGCTGCTGAACAGTGAAATACTAAATCTGTCCTAGCTGTTAGCATTTGGACACAGGTACAGTAATATCATATCTACCAGAATACCACATCACACTTAGCTTTAAGAAAACACACAGCAAACATCGAACCCGGTACATCTCGCTGACTGAGAACACGCAGCTTGCGTGTGATATTAAATCTCCGGTCAAGCTGCTGACTCATGTCCAAGCCAGCTTCAAACAGCCACGGCTCATGTGCCATCTCCACTTGAAGGTTCATAGGACCAGCATGCCACGATATATAGCCATTGTAAACTGCAGCAATGAATTCTGACTTCTCTGTTGCACTGGGACACTACAATGTTCAACAACCTCACAATGGGAAGGCAATGGCAAGTATGGTTCATTCATTCCATTGCGTGGGTGTGCAGATAACTGTTTGATCACTCGACAAAGCATGTCATCAATGAGCACTTCGGTGGAAATGCTATATCAAGCGTTCTTCATGTTTACCCTTACCAGTCACCACATAACGAAAATATAAAATAAGTCAAACTCAAAACACAGTGGAGGTATAAAACTGTCAAAGTATGAAGTAGCCAGAGAAATGATAACAAAGATGCCACTTAAACAGTACATATAGCTTCACAAGTGGTGGTAATAGAACCTATCACATGAAGCATTCCTCGCTGACATAACAATTCAGATTTCAAAACATGTACAATACAACACATTACATCATCAAGCCACTACATGCTGTGACCAATGGTGTGCAGAAGTTAAAAATCACTTCTAAAAATAAGATAACAGCAAAACTCTCAATGAAATGCCTATAAAAATAAAAGTTTTAAAATGATACTTAAAATTTTGCCTGTTCGAACAGAATATTTCAATATTTCACCAGACTAACCAACCTGCAACTGAGAGCCATCAGTCAATCTGAGGTTTGGAGGACAGTCGAGGTACAAGCTGACAAGCCACGGATGTGTTGTATAGATGAAAGTCTCCACGTAGCCTCCAGTCCACAAGTCTTTAGCAATCTCAACAGCTCTTGGAAAGTATTCCGTGAAATACTTATTAATAATATTGACCGTGTAGTTTGCATAACCAACATCTGCACCAATGTCAACAGCCATCAAAAAACTACTACCCTACAGTAACTACTCCAATGTAAATAAGATAAACGTTATACAAGCAATGCATTTGAAGACGCATAATAATGGAACTATTTATCAACACTGTCCACTCTGCAGCATACATCTCTGAAATTCATCTCATAGTAACTCAACTTCCACTACAACAGCAAGCACAAAAAAATTCAAAATTAAAGAATAAGTAAAATGCTGATATCTTTTACTAACACATAATAAAAGCACAACCAATAAAGTGAGTCTGGCCACTGGGCCAACAAACTGTTCTTGTAAACTAAAAAGTACACATTTTCAAAGTACAATCAGCTCCGTAACTAACAGCATTACAATTCCTCATGTGGCAAGTGCAATGTCATTCATGTAAAGTCGGTATCCGGATGAGGACGACAATGTTTTAGGACAGTGTTACGTAAACAAAAAAACTGGGATGCCTAAGAAAATAGAAACTAATAGAAAAGCTAACTAATCAAAGGCATCCCATACCAAAATGGTTCATGAAGACAAGATGCACCAATTGAACAAAATCATTTTGTTTATGCTTCCAGTCTTGTTCACGGGTGTTGTTATCATGAAACTGCCGCAAGTCACTCGCAGGTTCACTGTTAAATACTGTGTTAACATCCTCGTGTTGTACAAACTTGAGCTGCTGACCAAGTGTTGCATACATGATGCACACAAGTAAGATGTAACCAACTTGTAGCTAACGAACACAAATGTTGAAAAAATACAGTTAAACACACACTGCATTCAAATACAGTATTCACAGACAACAGTACAAAATTCTGGATGACTAACATACTTGTTCGTTAATATTTCGTTATTTCGTTTTTCTTAATACTTGGCAAACATTACTACAAATATGATAAAATTTACTAACTTTGCAATAGTTAACTTCCTAATTTACACAATTTATAATTAATTGTTAAAAATATAAAACACAAAAATTTCTTTTGTACATGCAATTGCACTCTTTTGTCCATAAATTTTCCACTATTCACAAATCACAATATAATGTGCATCTGATCTAATGAGCAGTAAACATACTTACAATCATTGCAAATGTGTTGTTACTTTCTAGTGCAAGTTATCTATGAATGATGTCAAGTTAACCTGCACATATCAGTATTTACATATTTCAAGGGCCATTTAAACAAAACTACACAATGGTCCATTAAAAAAGTAGCCATCAACATTTGACTACAACTTTTTATGAACCACTGTGTATATGAAATAATACACAGTTTAAGTTATCTGCAACAAAAAAGATGCACTCCAACATGACACAATATACTGCTAAATTCTGTAAATTAGGTGACAGAGAGATTTATGTATTTGGTAAACATATATGACTAATACCGGCAACGAATCTAAACTACTATTGTACTGCATAAACAATTGGCTGAAACTAAAGTGTGTTAACTGGTAAAAACACCAACAGTTCCATCATTTAACATGTGACATTTAACATTCTGTGCTGGTAGGTTAGAACATGTTAAACTGGTGCACAGTTTTGACTTATTCTATTAGTATTAGAGTAAAGACTGACACTTAGATTGTAGTAAGAAGCACAGTTTTGAATAGACAATACATGCCTAGTATTAGGACAGAGTTAGGTTCTTCTTCTCTGCAGTAATGCCCACAACTTCAATAGGATGAAGATACTGGCTTTCAACTTTGGATTGCAGATTTTTTCACCATCTTCTGCTACCAGCATTGTATCCACAGAAGTAAAAGTTATCCTTCTCAGCCTTACGTTGTCATCTACTGTTAACCAAGAAATGCAAGATTTGTAATGTATATTGTATCCGTATTAACAGAAACAATAAAAAACAACAACAAAAGCAACAACAGAACAAACTGAGAAAACAAAACAGACAAAACAGGTAAGCTAAGCAGCTAAGCATGGTGTCCCATTGTGTGTCCCATCGTCTTTTAGTATGACTGTTACATATTGCTTATTAGTAAAAGGAACAGCCCTAAGCTAGCGTAAAATCCATGCCTTCCATAGTTCCCATAGGTCACTCATGGATTGTTTACTATGCTATACCAGATGACATTTTGTCTCTACCCTAGCCATTAAGGTGTGGCTAAAGCCCACACTGGGAGCACAAACGGTCCCTTTTGCCAACAGACAGTCTGTTTTGGCAAAGGTGTCCAATACGTCCGATGCTGGAAATGGCCATTTTTGCAACTTACAAACGACAGCAAACGATGTTTGAAAGACAGAAAAGACTTAATTTTCTACCGGAAATGCAATCCAAAGTCACTACTAACTGCAACAACTCTAGCAGGACCGAGTATAAAAGATGGAGTTTTGGGTGGATACATTCTTTAAAAATGACGAAAAAGCACGGAAATTTGTCTAAAATGCAGTATAAGCAGCATACAAACAGTGGTGCCACCTAGCGAATTAATCAGACAATGTTAAAGAATGACAAAAATTAAAAGGGAAAATGCACAGAAATGTGTCCATAAACTAAATAAGCAGCAAAGAACGATGGTGCCACCTATCGAATTTATCTGAACAATTTTAGCGAAAAATTTTGATGGAGACGACGTTGAGGAACGACAAAAATTCGGTGGGAAAACCCATTAGTCATCCATAAACTGTCTAAGCATCAAATACAATTATGAATAATTTTGTAATAAGCTAGAGTTGTCGCACTTAGTACTGGAATGTTGGAATGCATTTCCAGTGGAAAATTTATGTCTTTTCTGCCTTTCTAACATCGTCTGTTGTCGTGTGTAAGTCGCGAAATTAAATAAAATCTAAACTAAAACACAGCAAACAACTGCAAAACACTTACTGATGTAGACGACAATGATAGCAAAAACATGCACCTGTACGACAGCAATGACAGCACGTGCTCACAAGTACAACTGAAACACGTGCTGAAACGGCCACACGCAAAGCCATAGTACCGTGAATGACAGCTTTCACAGGCAGACAGACAGATAGACCTACATGTAGGTCACAGGCTGTGTTCGAATATTCTTGAATCAGATCTGAGGTAGGCATGGTTAATCTCGCAGCAGCTAATTCACAAACGCTTTCGAAATTTCGTAACTTTCAACGTGCCGCATTAGAACTCATTGTAGACTCAGAATTTCTGCTTTCTGGTAGATTATTTCTTCATATTTATGTAATTAGTGATATTTGCAGTCGTTTGTAAGTAGCAAAAACAGGGATTCTCGTAAAGTGTGGAATTGCAGAATGCGGAAAGTAATCTGTGGAATGAAAAGTGCGGAATGTTGATGCGGAATGGTGGGTTAAATGCGGAACGCAGTTTATATTGCTGTCGTTTTACATGTAGACAATTATGCTTTAATATACTCCAGTAGGCCTACCTGTAAAGAACACGAAACACGAAAATGATAGCTACAAATTAATCTCACAGTTTGAATTGCAAAGCATTAGGCCTAATTCAAATTGTCACCGTTAATAAACATTTATAAACGTCATTGTCGTTTTATCTGTAGACATTTGACAGAAAATTTACTCATTGAAAATTAAACTGTGAACGCATTCAGGTGGGCGTACAACCGTTAATCACATGTACACAAGTCACAGACGTAGTCATCTTTCGGATCCTGTACACCAACACAAACTGTATGAAACCACCGTGGACAGAGATCGCACTGCACCCAGATTATGTCTCCTTTGT
>Ga0126335_1001371_pt1 | contig 13544 bp, 13 predicted proteins | sample OlaspJWI45metaG_FD_108409 | JGI IMG/M metagenome (GOLD analysis project Ga0126335, IMG submission 108409) | Marine gutless worms symbiont microbial communities from Oahu, Hawaii - Olavius sp. 1 OAHU.JWI-45 metaG | ecosystem: Host-associated > Annelida > Digestive system > Unclassified | place... | reverse complement strand
GTTAGTCCGGTTGGGGTGGCGCCCACCCGGACTGTCGGTACCTCTGCCTCCATTATCTTCCCCTGCTCCATAAAAATCCAGAAGACAGGAGGTGGGGAAACCCAGCCTGAATGCAGCACAGCCGTATGCTAAGGCAGAAGGCAGAGTGTCTCTTCTGGTACCACCCTACTCGGGATGTCCTGGAACAAAGGCCATTAAACGGTTGTTGTTGTTGTTGTTGTCACTTTGCCGTCTACCACGAGATGGTCTCGGGCTTCTCATGGTCGTACCGTAGCAGCTGTCATGAGAGTTTTTGAACTTGCTAGCTGCTGCCAGCTGTCGCGGGCTCTCAGAGTGACAGTCATGTGGATTATGTGCAACACCCACAGAGCACTGACAAGCAGCGTCTGTGGTCTGCCCATGATACGGAACATGTCGTGTAACGATATACTTTCTCTCTCCACGTCCATGCCTCACTTGTCTGCATGAAGTGCACCAGCAGTAGCCACACAGTGGCACATTGGCAAAATAAAATAGCCACCACGAAACGGTCTAAGGTGCGAGTTAGTCATTGGTAAATGGGTAAATAGTTTGAGATGGGTAGTGTGTACAGTGCTGTCGTAACTGATTGTCAGAGTTCATCTGATGTATATCAGTGCCAAGCAGTAAATTGGGCTCTCTCTATATGTTGTGTAATATATAAAACAGTGGTTCTCAAAGTTTTCGTGACTGTGGACCACCTACCAAGATTTGATACTGCAGTGGAGACCACCTGCACATTACTTTTCAGTTGCAGCTAGAAAAAAACAGAGTGTTAAAGTGTTAACAGCTGGTCGCTAATGATATTGTTATCAACAACATAGGAGTTAAAGTTAAGTACCGAGCCATGTCACGCATGTAGTTCAGAGTTTAATGTGTCGAATGAAACTGTTTATGACCAGAAATCGATAAACTTATGTATGAGAAATTTTAATCCTCTGGTATCAGCTGGCCACCAGACAACAGTTTGAGAACCACTGATATGAAAAACAATACTTGCTATATGTAGTGAAAATGTAGGCATGGAGACCAATAAGGATTTATAGGATACTGATTTTCACTGTCCGCATGGAAACGGATAATACCGGATAATGACGTAAGGACCGTGATACACATTGACAATTGGGTTGAGTCGACTTGCTCGATTACTGTTCGCACCGTCTGAGTGAGCACTCAGTAGTTCGGGGACAGTGCTAGTTTTACTTAGACAACCAGACTGCTGCATGGGTGGAGTCACAAGTTGCGCATTCGAGCTTGTGATGTTTTGGTTTGAATCCAGGGCACAGCAAAAGCGTCAACTGACTCTAATAAGTAAGCAAAATCATCCAGTTTCATTATCCAGTTTGTTGACGTCAGGAGCCAGAACCGGATAGTATCAGATATTCGGTACATCCTTAGAGTCTAAAATGTACTGTTGCAAATGCAGCACGAAATAACGGTGTTTTAAGATCATGCTTAAGTCACTGTTGGTATTTAGTATTACTCAGCCTAAAAGCTGATACTTCGTTATACTGTGGTGGTTGCATGGAGTACAGAAGGCTAAGCTTTGCTTGTGTAGGTTACTACTGTATGTCGAGTGTTTTTTTGTGTTGTTTAGTTGGTGAAGACGCGACTGAATTATGATACTCGTGTGACTATTCTTGGTCACGTCCAACGTGGTGGCAACCCATCGGCTTTTGACATTATCTTGGTTCGATACTTTGCGCTGCTTTGCTTTAAGCCAGATTTATAGCGAACTTGATGTTGAGTTGAGTTGTGTTGCTATAGATGTGTGTCGTCCAAACGAAAACTGCAAAAGCAGGACATAGGGGGCTGATGGGGTCACGTGACTTAATTCTGAATTTTGGTACCCCCTCATGTCTCCGGAATGGCTGAAGCTAGAGACTTGAAATTTTGTGTGCATATAGAGGGTGGTGGCTTACCTTCAGTTCTTTGACGCTGTTGGTTGGGCGGCAGGAAGGGCATTCAGCCTGTAAAAAACCTTCGAGGTTGTGGGGGTGGGGGCACTGTTAGTCCAGTTGGGGTGGCGCCCACCTGGACTGTCGGTACCTCTGCCTCCATTATCTTCCCCTGCTCCATAAAAATGCAGAAGACAGGAGGTGGGGAAACCCAGCCTGAACACAGCTTTATGCTAAGGCAGAAGGCAGAGTGTTTCTTCTGGTGCCGGCCTACCCGGGTCGTCCCGGAACAAAGGCCGTTAAACGGTTGTTGTTGTTGTTGTATAGAGGGTGGGGGCCCTAACAAAAACTATACAACGATAGCTCATATGCAGGTCTGCAGCTGTGTCACATGATCTACTTTTAACTTTTGTGATCCCATACATGTCTTAGTCCTAACTATAGTTTTGGAGTCCAGCGCATGCAGTGTGTGTAGTGCATTCAATGCAGCCTCCACCAAATTACCTTGACGTCTTGTTATTATTGTGTTGTAGGGTTGTAGGATGGGTGCGGAGGCGGTGCTAGCTCTAATGGATGCTAAACCTGACACTCCAGCCTGTGTAGTGTCACTAGACGGCAACCAGACTGTTCGGGTCCCACTCATGGAGTGTGTTGAACGGGTATGACAGGCTTACATTACTACACCACCACACCAGTGATGCTTTAGTCTTGGAATTTATTCTAGTTTTTGTTTTTATGTAGTTTTTAAATATTTGATTTCGTTATTAGTGATAGTTTTTGCTTTTGTTTTAGTTATAGTTACAGTTACTAGAATATCACTGTACTACACACGTCTGACTGCTTTGATTTTGCAATTTTTGCTGATGTTTTTGTTGTGATTGGCTACTTTGTTGTTAAATATGGTGAAATAAGCTGGTTTTGAGCACCCTTCTCTATATATACGGCACTTTGTGTGTCTGTCTGTTTGTTTATCCACTCAGGAACGGGTAGGGCGATTTGTCTCCAAATTTTCAGGGTAGTTCCAGGACGCCCCGGGAATGGTTAGTAGTTGAAAAAGTTGGGGTCTTGGGTAGGGTGTCAGAAAATTTACACGTTCTGGGGGTCAAGTGGGTTGATGGGGTGTTGTGGGTGAGCATTGGCAGAGTGAGGGTAGTGGATTGGGAAGTGGGGGGGGGAGAAGGTCAGAATTTACACTTTTTGGGTGGTGAGGAGGGTTGATAGGAGTGTTAGGGGTGGTGGGCCTGACTGAGCCAGCAGATTGGCTAGTGATAGTATAATCAGTTGCTTACGTTCTTGAAATAGACACGCTGGCCACTTATGTGGAAAAATTGGAGAAGGCTGAGGAGATGTAAGGGACATCAGGAACTGTTTTTAGTTTCAGAAAAGTAATGGGTAGTATGGCAGCGACCTATAATGCGTTGAGGGGGTCATTAAGCCGTTACACAATCACATTGTCATTTTTACTCGCAACATTGGACTGTTTCGACACCGCTTCATAGAAACTTCTGGCACGTTCTTTACATTGTGATAATTGTGTTACCAAGCTGTATACTGGTGTACAATACGCAAGGCTATCGGCAGGTTATGAAAGAGGTGTGGTCTGTCGTCAAAACACCGAGTGTTTGCACACTGCCAGGTGTGAGGGGCATCTGCTAACTGATATTTTATTGTTTGTAACTGAAATATGCTGATGTGTCCTGGTGATGATTGTGTAGACCAAGGCAGTACAAGCGGCGATGGACAGTAAGGATTTTACAAAGGCTGTTGAACTCAGAGGCAGGTCTGTATTAGAGGTGTGCATGGGAATGGGGAAGTCTGGGATCCCATGGGTCCCATGGGATTCTCATGGGAATGGGAATAAGATCAGCCATGGGATGGGAATGGGAATTAAGTGCATGGGAATGGGAGTTAAGACGTGGGAGTTGGAAAAAACGCTGCATACTGTAACTAGCAAGCTCATACGATCATTACAACTGACTAAAAGTAGTGGATGACAAATGTAAATTACCAACCGCACTGGCATAGAAAAACCGTCCTGATCCACAGAAAATGGGTGGAGAGCAGAATGAGCTGGTAGAGTACATGAACCTCAATTTCAGCAAAGATACAGACCTTATTCAGTGTTGGCTGGCTCGCCAAGTGCTATGTGTGCCAGCATCTTTAGCTGCCAGTGAGAGATTGTTCAGTACTGCTGGTCGTCTGCTGGAGAAGCGCCAAACAACCTCGTCACCAGCAACTGTGAATAGTCTTCTGTTCTTATAGTAACATGGAGTAAGGACAGTAATGCAGGTGGTGCTACAGCCTGAGACTGAGCAAGTTGTGCTGAACTGAAGTAAACTAACATTGATAGCATTGATACTTGAAAAATTAATCGAACTACTTTGATTAAAATTTGTTACAACATACTTTTTGCGCATAGCATGATGTCTCATTTGAGTTGCTGGGTGGGAATGGGAGGGATTCGGGAATTGTTGGATGGGAAAATATGGGAATGGGATTTAAGTTTCAGATGGGAATGGGAATGGGATGGGAATGGGAATGAAGTCATTGAAATGGGAGGGAATTGGTACGAAAAATCTGTTCCCGCACACCTCTGGTCTGTATTGCCTGTGTGGGCTTTTCTATGCTTGCTGTGATTATGATGACAATTGTCATAACTTTGGCCGGCATAGTGCTGAGGTCGTTCAGTGTCGATGGCAGCCTGCCGACCACCTCATGTGATGCCTACAGGTGCTGGTGCTCACTGCAGGTGGTCCCACTGAATGTGTCGCTGCCAGGAACAGGCAAAATGGTAGAAGACAGTGTAAACACTGCTTTGTAAAATTCAAACATTTAGCATCTGTTGCTAAAAATAATGAGTTATTACCACAGCGTCGGATATCTTCACCATGCAGTATTTTTCGCTGTCACTAAAAGCAGTCATGTACGTCTGTAATTTTGTGATTCACCTCAGCATATATAGGTCGGCACTCGGCAGATGGGAGTATCCCCTGTTCATGACTTCTTGATGCTGCGGTTTTGTGAAAGTTGTACTTAGACAAACATTTAATCCATCACAAATGTTAACATTGTGGGTGATCGTAATTTCCATCGTTTTTTCATGATCAGCAGACAGTGGTGTGGAGCGCATGGACTGAAATTCACTAAATGCTGTTGTAAATATCCACCATATTTGTTTGCGTCTACCATAACAGTCTGCAACTGTCTGCTATGCCTTGCAGGCAGACCCCCCACTTTGCCTGCAAGGTGACTGCAGGTGCCGTCGCCACTGAACACACCTCTGGTCTGTTGTACACTGCCATGTGTGTATCAGTTATTCTGTACGATAGATCGACGTTGTGACAACTGTTGTCATTATGTCATAGATTTTGTTGTTAGCTTGTGACTGTCTAATATTGCTGTTATTATTTGGCTGCATCAAATGAACAACGGGCATTATGCAGCCTGTTTCGGCTAGTTACCCCATAGCACGGTGTTTCTGTTTGTCTGTCACGTGACTACATGGTTACAAAAATGGCTGAATGGATCGAGGTCCAGTTTAGGGTGGAGACTCTTAGGATCCAAGGTACCTTTTGTTAGACAGGAGTCTCGATCCCGCTAGTGGGGGGGGGGCTTTCTCAAAAGTAATTTGGATAAGTTTTTTTGGCGTCTTGTCATAGTTGTTGTTATTCTTATTGTGCAGGAGTTTTCAGGCCAATCTCAACTACTATCGACTGCTGAGCAAGGTTCAGCCTCCGCTGTCCAGGGCTGGCAGTGATGCGGTCGGTACATATATGTACCATTTGTAGTGGTTGTAGTAGTAGTTGGTGTTGGTGTTGTTGTTGTCTCCATTCATGTCATAGTCGAGTTGTTGTAATCATAGTCATAGTTGTTGACTTCATAGTAGTTGTAAGTAATAGAGTTTATTGTGATTGGTTCTTCTTTTGTTAGGTTGCAGTTTTTCTTTTTTTGGTGTGTGACTGCATGCAGTGCAATGCAAGCTCTTGCTGTCGAAATCCGTCTGTCTGTGTGTCTGTCTGTCTGTCTGTTTGTCTGTATGTCTGTCAAATGCGTGTATTGTAGGGAAACAGTAACAAGCTTATCACAAACAGAGCACGTGGCTGCCACATAATAACTAGGGAATTTGAACTTTTCACCTTTCCAAGGTAGTGCAGCAACATACTTAAGGTGTGTTGGGAGATATTATGTGATTTTTTTCTAGTAAATTTTATGCTGTTTTCAGCAGTGAAAGATTTTCGTAAATTGGTTAAGGTTAGGCAGAGTTAATGGCAATATTTATTAATTTATTACTTTGTTCTGACTCAGCGAGTAGAGGGAGTTATTAATATAGGTGATCTGTGGCTGATATACAGGGACTGATCATTACGGGTACTGAGGTAATGACTGCTAGATGTAGTTGACTGTTCACTGTTTCACAAGCTTTTGTGCTAAGTTCCACCAACTGTAGACTGTTGTTAAGGCTGCAGTTTTAAGTGGAGTACTAACCAGTTGGGTATGAGTAAGTGAGTGAGTAGAGGTTTAACGTCCCACTCGACACTTTGTAGGTCATTTCGGAGATGACTTTTACAGGCCAGATGACCCAACCAACAGCATCAAAGCACTGAAGGAAGCCAGTTGGCCGCTGGGATAGGCTTCAATCCCACCAGAACCACTCCACTGTGTTACAATATGAACTGTAGGCAACTGACTCTAGGTTAATCACAGCGTAAGGGTCCCAGTGTGACAAAAACCCAATCTGCTGGACCTACAAGCTGCCAAGAACATCACACCACAAGAGTGTTGCACTGTACTATAGTAACTAGAGCAGCTGTGTGTGTTCCGTCTTTTACTTCAGTCTATCATCAGTAATGAGATGAGGTTGAGAGGTGCCTAACGCAGTTGGAGTGATTTGGTTTTTTAGGGGTTACAGAGGGGTTGGCAAAAAGAAATAGTTGGTTCTTTGCATGAACTTCACTGTGCACTCACTACGTGCGCTTGTGCATCTTCTCTTCTGTGACTTCTGTTGTTATGGCACAGTTAAAAGGAGTAAAAATTAATTGCTTTCACACAATTTTGTATGAGTTGAAATTTAAAGTTTGTTTTTGAGATGGTATGTAGTTTCTAGGGGAAGATTTCAAAAATGTAGGAGTTCTAAGAGTGCTGAGAGCTTGCAACTGCTTTGTGTGTCGTTGCTGCACATGAAACTGTTGATTTCTGTCAGTCATGTTGTTTCCACCGTTGCGGGGTAATGTTAGACAACAGCACGATGTAAACACAGGCCCGTGGCAGCATTTGCATTGACTGAATGCGTTGTCATTCGGAATGATAACTTTTTGTGCATGTCGCCTGCATACTGTAGATATGTGCATGTTTTGTGCTTTGAGTGAACCTAGTGCTGTTAGCAGAATGCTGTTGTGTGTAGCAAATCCCTCAACCTCCGTGGCTTCATCCTGTTATTGGTGACGGTCTGGAGTAAAGAGGGAACATTAACACAGCTGCAATCCTCTTGTTGCGCAATGTTCTAGGCAGCTTATAGGTCCAGCAGATTGGGTTTTTGTCACACTGGGACGCTTACGCTGGGATTAGCCTAGAGGCGGTTGCCTACAGTTCATATTGCAACACAGTGGAGTGGTTCTAGTGGGACTGAAGCCTATCTCAGTGGCCAACTGGCTTCCTTCAATGCTTTGACATCTGACCTGTAAAAATCGTCCCTGAAATGATCTATAAAGTGTCGAATGGGACGTTAAGCCTCTACCCACCCAGTCTCTGTAGAAAAGTGAATGCTGTTTTCAGCAGGAACCAAGGTGTTTTGTCTATATATGCAAAATATTATAGTTTCTTTTTCTTACATGCAGATATGGGTATTTGCTGTTGTACTGAAATTTATTTCAAACCCACAAAGCTATTTGCTGCAGTTTTTTAGGCTGCATCAAATGCATGAGATGCAGACTATTGTTAGCGATGTTTGCAGTGTCTGTCTGTCAGTCTGTCCATCTGTAAGTCTGTCTGTCATTCCAGGTCATTCGGTGCAACCTTGACCAAATCACTTTGGCGTCTTGTTTTCTTTTGTTTTCTTGTGTTATCTGTTTATAGAAGGTGGATGTGCCAGTCCCTTCAGTGGCTCTTGTTTTATGCACTTTTTTAAGCTTGCTGTTGTCTTTCACCTTAGTCCATTCTTCATTAGTGCATATGTAGTGCATATTTATCCAAATCTTTTTCTATATTTTGAGCTACTGCACGGATCCAGATATAGTTTGTTATTTTGAGTGATTTAAGTTGAATGTACTAGCCATTTTTAGTGCATGTCAAGTATTTATGTATTCTGTTTCCTGTGAAAAAACGTCTCTATGTGTCGGTTTGGGCATTAAGCATTTACTCACTAACTCGCCCAATAGTCAGTGGTAAGACGACGATGGTTAGATCGTCCTTTGTATAATTAGATATGTTTATAAAAGTCAGTGCAACCGGCAGCCATCTTTGACTGGCTATTGGTATCAGCATTGTCCACTAGTGCTGCTACAACGACAACAACGACAACTGTTTAACGGCCTTTGTTCCAGGACAACCCGAAGAAACACTCTGCCTTCTGCCTTAGCATAGGGCTTTGCGGTGTTCAGGCTGGGTTTCTCCATCTCCTGTCTTCTGGATTTTTTTATGGAGCAGGGGAAGATAATGGAGGCAGAGGTACCGACAGTCCGGGTGGGCACCACCCCAACCGGACAAGTGCTGCTAATATGATTTTAAATGCCGAGTACTGTGTATTGCTGTGTATAGAACCTCCACACGATGGGGGTGATGAATGTTGGAGCTCCAGCGTGTGGTATGAATGCTGCAGTTCGCAGTTTTGTCCGTCTGTCAGTTGCATACGGGTACAAAGTCCTCGGTATTCGATTTGGCTTCGAAGGACTCGTTCAGGACAATGTGAGTTTAACTGAAAGTGTTGTCATTTAGGAACAATAAATTTGCATATTTGCATACTATTACAGAGTGCTTACGGCTCTAGAAATACTGAAAGTCTGCTGGAAGTTTTAATTGGTCAACCTGGAAAGTATTATGTTTAAAGGAACAACCAAGATGGCATGCAGTCGTAACTGTTATAATAATCATGCATCGCACACACTGCACATGCAGGACTCTCTAGCTGTAGTCGTTCCTGAGACATATATGGGGTCACAGAGGTTAAAAGTAGGTCGTGCTCCCGCCACAGACTCTCATATGACCCACTGCAGCATTGTTTTACTTAAGGACCCCAGCGCTGTGTATCAACAAAAAATTTCAAGTCTCTAGCTTCAGCCATTCCGGAGATACAAGAGGGTTCTCAAAATTTAGATATCCATCACGTGACTTCGTCCCCGACCCTCTATGACCTAGTTTTGCACAGTACTCGTTAAGGCCTCAAGCCATTTATATGCCCACAAAATTTCAAGTCTCTAGCTTCAGTCGTTCCGGAGGTATGAGGGGGTCCCAAAATTTAAAAGTGGGTCCCGCTCCCTTTTTTTGTAGGGGGGGATCAGCACTCCTGTCTAAATAATGTTTCATGGGCCGCCAGGAGTCTTCACCCCAAACAGCTTCTTGAACAGCCGTTTTTGTACAGTGAAGCCGAGTTGAGCTGCGTGACAGACGGACAGACTGACAGACAAACACCATGATCATCGGTAACAATAGTCTGCATCTCATGCATTCGACAGGACATGACAAAAAAGCCAAACACCAACACTAAAACACAGTGAAAAAAGCCAAAAAAACACGGATTAAAAACGATCACAGAACAGACAACAGAAATACACATATTTATATCGTTACTAATTACTACTTTAAAAACAAAAGGTGCAGAAACAATATTTTTCTTAGTCATTATCAACTCTAATATAGATAAAACCCTGTTGTAAAATTGCAAATTGATTGCGACAAATGCATTTACACATTTCCTGTATTTTGCTGCTGTACACTGATCACTCAGTAAATAGCTGTCCCGTAACTAGTATTGTTTATTGTAAGTCAGTAAGACCTTTTTCCAGTACGAGAAGCCATATCTGCATGAGTTAAGTGAAATTTGTTTCGACAAATTTGAAGTTACGCGACTGGCTGTGAGTCACTGTCTGGACCTGACTGCAGTGACATTTATCAGCTGAATGATGATGATGGTATTGTGTGGTGCTGTGTGATGGTGTATGCAGGTTGGTCCACTGAAATGGATAGACGTACAGGGCTGGGCGGGCATGGGAGGTACCAAGCTTGGCACTACAAGGTTTGCCGCAACCGATTATGTTGTATTATTATGTTGCCTTCAGTGCTTTGACGCTGTTGGTTGGGCGGCAGGAAGGGTATCCAGCCTGTACAAAACTCTGGGGGGTTGTAGGGGTGGGGGCACTGTTAGTCCAGTTGGGGTGGCATCCACCCGGACTATCGGTACCTCTGCCTCCATTATCTTTCCCTGCTCCATAAAAATCCAGAAGACGGTGGGGAAAACCAGCCTGAATGCAGCACAGCCCCATGCTAAGGGAGAAGGCAGAGTGTTTCTTCTGGTACCGGCCTACCCGGGTTGTCCCGGAACAAAGGCCGTTAAACGGTTGTTGTTGTTGTTGTTGTTGTTGTTGTTGTATTATGTTAAAACGTGTTAGCCTTAACGTCTGCATCGGCTACAGAAATTGTTCAGGTAAGGGATACTTGATACAAGAGGCAAGATCATCACAGAAGTGCTCAGGTGTGGCACGTGTTGTCAAGGGATCACACAGTGTTACCTGCAATCCACAAATGGAATGAACCATACCCGCTTTTGCCTCCCAGCCGAAGCTTGTCCTCATTTTTCGACCCTGGAAGGATGGAAGGCTGAGTTGGCTAAGCCTAGCACCACCACATTAGTGAGTAAATGTTCTGCCCAGGACCACTACATGGTGGATATCGCAGTTGTTAGCTGTTCAAACCGTCACACCTCACTGAGCAAGTGGGTATAAGCAGCTGTTCGAAAGTGCGCTACAGGTTTTTCTATCCACTTTGCATTTCTTGTCAATTCTGTCATACGCTGGTTGCTTTTGTTATTTTGAGTATTTCTGATGTCTGTTAGTTGTTGTGACTAGGGCCTGAAGAATTATGCAATTATTCGATTTTTCACATAATTTGGCAGTTTTCACATAATATTACAAATATTATGCATAATTTTGCATATTTTTATTAAAATGCCAAAAATTGCATAATTTGTTGCTATTCAAACATTACAAAAAGAGCAGTGTTAGGAAAATATGACCGTTTCTGTTGCCGAATGTATCCACTTAACATTTTTGCCTCAGATAATGTGGAGTTTCATTTACTGCTGCAGTGTAGCAGTCCTACAGCAAGCAAGTGTTTTTGCTCGTACGTACGAATCTAACGAGCCAACTAAATTCACTGCAGTTTCCTGAAGGCAAAATGAGAAAATTTCTGACTTTTTTGCTTCATTTTGCACATAAAATGAGTCGCATAATTTTGCATAATTTGCAATTTCTGGATGCATATTTCGAAATTTGGTATCGCGTATTTTCAAGAAAAATTGCAGTTTTTCAGGCCGTAGGTGTGAGGTTAGTGCAGTGAGTTTATTTACTAAATGTCGAGTGTGATGTTAAACGCTACTCACTAACTCAGTTGACAGAGCATATTTCCCAGCAATCACTGTGATGTGTACTGCAGGGCGACGCCAGACGAGGTTGGTATGCAGAAGATTGCCGAACAGTTGAGAAAGTACAACATTCACGGACTTCTGATTATCGGAGGTTTTGAGGTACATTGTTGGCATCTTTAGTACTCGCAGTAGGACTGTCAGTTTTTGTAGCTGGTTAGCAGCATTGTCCGGGATTGAGTCCCAGATGGTAACAGATTCTTTAAGCTCCTTTGTAATTCCCTTGTGAATATGTTCACGAATGCTAGATTGCGTAGAGACGAGCCATTTTTGTGCTTGTCGGGACTGAACAGTTTTGATTTAGTAAGGAAGTAAGCCAGTTCAGTGCTCAACCCCATGGCTGTTGCTTCTTGCAGGTGTTCTCCAGTTATATGCCAATCTTAAGATTGGACAATGGACATATCAAGTCTCAAGACACTGTCAGTCTGTTCGTAATCACTGTTGGATAACTCTGAGGGATAACTCAAGTGTCTTTGAACTCAGAGTGACCACACTTTATGCACATATGTTTCAGGCGGGTGTCTCGACAAAATACCAGCATGACAAAATACCAACTGTCGTAACTCCTATGTATGCATTTGATAGTTAGGCCCAGTCGTAGAAATATCAAAAAAACCAAGTCCCAACTACACAGGCGTCTGCTCAAGCAATTAAGCTGTGAATTCAGCCTCGTTTTGACGTCAAGTTTAGGGCTCGTCAGAATAATAAAGAAGTTAACATTCAGCTCTGCTCGTGTTATATACATACTTGTCAACTGATCTACAACCAAGCCCCAAGCATCTTTCTTTTCAGATGTTATGAAAAAGTGGTCATTTTACATATTTCAGTTGATATAGTGTCGGTTGTCATTATATTAGTTGGTATTCTGTCGGCACCCCTGGTTCAGGCAAGAACCACACAAGGGTTTGTTCTTTGGGGTCAAAATGTCAAAGTTGAGGTTGCACCCAGACGTGCGTATAATGCCTGGCTCTGCGGTTCTCTTGGTATTCTGCTCTCATGTGTGTTTGTGCGAGAAGGCGTTTCACAGTGTGCTAATGATGGCTGAACTCCGAGACACGTATTCTGAGTTCTGTATTCCAATGACTGTTATCCCTGCGACCATCAGTAACAACGTTCCCGGGACCGACTTCAGCCTTGGAGCCGATACCTCGGTCAATGAGATCGCTGACGTAAGCAACGGCTTGGTCATTTCATTATAGTGGATTTATGTAGCATTTTGAAATATCTCATTTAGAACAGAATGTAGCAGCTATTTATTGGCAGCAGTAGACCATGAACTGCATCGTCAGTGCAGTCATTATTTTCAGGAAAATGTTGGGAAAGTTTACAATTTCATGTGCAATTCCTCAGTGCGGAGCATTCATGGATGTCAAAGTAAGCTGATATCTCAGGACTGAGAAGGCCTAAAACGTCATATTTGGCACAAAGGTGGTGTATATTACTTGGATGATGTGCTACTTAGATTTAGTGTTCATATTATAGCTCACAGCACTAATTGATATATCCTGGCGTTTCATATCATGATATGTAGGTCTACATTTACCGCACGATGGGCATCAGTTGGTGTATATAGGTGCAAGTGGCCCGACAGTCACCAGTTATCAGCATTGTTTGTCTCTCTCCTTCTGTCCCACTTGAGATATCAATTTTACTTATGGAATCATTACTGCCAACCTGACTGTTTCATCTACAAACAGTGTTATAGCCTTTTCCGGCATCTGGTTAGGAACCTAAAACACTCCATCTTAGAATCTATAGCCTGCACAGAGCATTGGCTATTTGAACAAGAACAACAACAACCGTTTAACGGCCTTTGTTCCGAGACAACCCGGGTAGGCCGGTACCAGAAGAAACACTCTGCCTTCTGCCTTAGTGTAGGGCTGTGCTGCGTTCAGGCTGGGTTTCCCCACCTCCTGTCTTCTGGATTTTTATGGAGCAGGGGAAGATAATGGAGGCAGAGGTACCGACAGTCCGGGTGGGCGCCACCCCAATCGGAC
>Ga0126335_1001370_pt1 | contig 13546 bp, 7 predicted proteins | sample OlaspJWI45metaG_FD_108409 | JGI IMG/M metagenome (GOLD analysis project Ga0126335, IMG submission 108409) | Marine gutless worms symbiont microbial communities from Oahu, Hawaii - Olavius sp. 1 OAHU.JWI-45 metaG | ecosystem: Host-associated > Annelida > Digestive system > Unclassified | place... | reverse complement strand
TTCTGGATTTTTATGGAGCAGGGGAAGATAATAGAGGCAGAGGTACCGACAGTCCGGGTGGGCACCACCCCAACCGGACTAACAGTGCCCCCACCCCCACAACCCCCAAGGTTTCTTACAGGCCGGATGCCCTTCCTGCCGCCCAATTAACTTGCAATTAATCAATCAAAAACAACTATTGCTAGGCCGAGGCAATACTGAGTCACGCTAGCCTTGCAGTAGAAAAAAAGTTGTAAAAAGTCAATAAATACTGAAGTTAAATATATGTTAGTTATAAAGTTGGGGACGTGGTGTAGTGGTTAATGACGTTGGTCTGATCAACGAAGTTAATCGACATCGAGCCCGGTAAGTACTTGAAAGGGTGACCAGGTAAACCATCTGCGTATGTAACCAGCCAACTAGGACGACTCAGCCTTCTACCCTACGTGGGATGGTAAAATGAGTAATGCTATAGCTCATAATTAATAATTTCAGGGCCCGTATAGCCTATGCAGCAATGCTAACATGCTTACTGGGGTGTGATGACAGTCACTGCGTATATCACAGGTATGCACGGCTTCTCGGCTAAGCCACTGCAGTGAGGCAGGGGTCAGGTGTGGAATTTCCGTGGATGTATTTCTCCAACATGAGCACCAAATGGGTTTGCATGGCTCTAATCTGTCCATGTGTCTGTCGTTATCTAAGCCTAAGCATGTGTCTTTGTTCGCTTATAACTCGAAAATGGGAGGCGTGACTGTATCCTAATTTTCAGGATAGCTCCAGGGAGCCCATGGATAGTTTTAGGCACAGGGGGCAGCCATGCGTCACTGCAGGCAGATTAGGCACTGGCACGCATACACACGGGTATGAGAACCGTACACCTTGGGCGGGCAAAAAGCGAGGAGGAATGGGGAGGGCAATTATCTCCAGGGTGCTCTGGTGATGGTATTAGACGCAAAAGTTGGGGGTCATGGGTAAAAGCCAGAAAATTGGCATTTTTCGGTTTCCCCGGGACCAGCAGGCCATGCGCCACTGCAGGGAGATTGGGTACTAGACAGGCTATACGGGAACACACAGGTGCAGACAGACAATGCACAAATGCATCAAAGGCAGGCATTAATGCTGACGCATAAATACGGCTACGGAAAGCAGGGGTCTTGGGCGGACAAAAGGTGGGGATGGGACTGCCTGTGTATGTCCAGCAGCGTGGGCAGAACAGCTAGTGCTATACAAACTGTCTGCACCTTTGACATCAATCGTTAACACTGCAAAAGGATGTTCTCAGTTGTGCAATAATGTTGCTCTCAAACCTTCGGTGTCCTTTGCGCAAAACTGCACAACTTTGCACTCTACATGACAGCATCAGGCATAGTTAGTATAATACCGTACCGTACCTTCATAGAAGCTATCGGGAGTGTTAGCAACAACACGACAAAGCAGCCAAGCACCATTGTGCACATGCAGTAAGACTTCAGTAAGTTCAACGACTGGCAACAGCGTGGGCAGTTCTAAACACACAACATCAAGCATAACCTATCACTTACAATAATGTGAGCAACTGAGACAGCATACATATCATCAAATATCACAAATCACCACTAAATCAGAGAATCAGAAAGACGCAACTTGCTATAAACACATTAATATACAGTACAAATGCTACAGTAAATGCCACAAGACCACAGAGAAAGTGGGCAACTGAGAAACTAAGGATGTACTGGACAGAGATTTTCACTATCCAGCCAGAACCAGATAATACTGGATACCGGATAGTGATGTAAGGACCGTAAGACACATCAACAGTTCTACACCGTCTGAGTGAGCACTCAGTAGTTCGGAGACAGTATTAGTTTACTTGGACACCCAAACAGCTGCATGAGTGGTGTCACAAGTTTCGTGTTTGAGCTTGTGATGTCCAGGTTCAAATCCAGGCCACAACAAAGGAGTCAACTAAGTACTAAATAGTGAGTAATCCACAAAATAATAAGTAAGAAAAATTAATACATTATCTGTTTTTTTGACTGACAGGAGCCAGAACCAGAACTAGATAATGAAAAGTGGCTGCATATCCAGCCACAAGCAGATACTACTGGATATCTGGTACATCCCTATGAGAAACACCTGGAAAAGAGGCCTGGAAAAAAATGTGAATTATGGGCTACAAGTTTAGCTGGAGGAAGATGTAGGATGTAGACAGCAGCATAAGACAGAGCTGGATGAAGACAAGTGGTCTCTCTATGCTCCACTGGGAGCGACAAGGCATAACTCAAGGAAGTCACAGACTAGCTTACCTGCTTGAGCTATGCACATTACATCAGAAACCTCTTCTAAATAGACCTCGCTTTCAAACAGTTCTGAAGATTTTATATAAAACTGATTCCTTGGTAACTTCATCTGTACACCATTGACAACAATATTACAGCACTAATCCAGTCAATACAATTAGCAAAAAGTATAAGATGATAATTATAATGAGATTATGATGGCGACATCACATAATGCAAATTTTGCTTCAGCCACAAATGTACTACTATGTGCCAGCATCAAACACAACGATTCAGTCTATTCCTCATTTGACTGACAACATTTATGCAAACTACAGACTGAATTGCAAGCTACTCCTGATAATGGGACTATGAACAAAGAAGCAGCAGTGTTCAATGTCCACCATGTCTTGTCTTTGTCTGTGATATAACAAGCAGACAGATGTTAACACACAGCAGGTGATGGCATATGTCCAATATCAAATTATGTTAACTTCTATGGTGCAAAACTGTCACCAAGCAAATTCAACTTGTGCTCCACAATAGCATTATCATTCTGAATCACTTGTAACTAATTATTAATTACACAATAGATGTGCTAGTAACTTCTGCAAATAATCAAATACCTGATGCATAATAAAAAGTAACTCAGACAGCATCAGTCGCAGTTTCCTAGCAGCATCAGATCTTTCAAATTCTAAAGCAATCCCCTGTGGCAGAGATGCAATTATGGGACTTTCAGTCTGACTGCCTCCGAGATTCGCTCTGAAAGCAAAACAATCAAACATAAAATCAGTTTAGATCACAGCTCTACCTCACCTAATTCAAAATTGCAAATAAAGGTACCTACCAAACAGCATTTTTAAGATGTTTTCACAAAGACAGGAGTATATTACAGTATCTACGTGATACTTGTAAAGCAATTCTGGCCAAAATATTAGCTCTGAGTGATGTATGAAACTGGCAATGTTAACATTTTCTCTAGCTAGTAACTATCTAGTTTAGTTTTCTATAACAACATTCTAATCTTACACAGTTTTTGATTGCTCTCAAAGTTCACTTACTTGCAACGGTACTAAACAGCGTATAAAAACACGAAACTTTCTTATTAACAGGTGGAATTTGCTGGATCAGGGACAGTGGATGCACAAGGCATCAATGCATTTAAATCTAGTTACCGTAAAAATTTGATTATAATGTGCACAATTTGTACGAAAAGAAGAGACCCACTAGTCAGGGTGCATATTATACATGTAAACTAATCCATAAACAGCTTTGATGCGTAATATATCTATATTCAGCCATATATAAACGACTATTCTCACCATACAATCATTAGGGTACCAAATATACATTTTGTTACACATTCTTATAGTAGTTTCCCTAAACAAACGTGTCGGCTCACCATAACAGATCTGCATAACACCGGAATGGACTGAGTAAAAATGTTGTCCCTAAGTAAATAAGTAAGTCCAGAGTCTTGTATAACAGCGACAGACTCACGAAACAACAATGCTGGATGATGTTCATCAAGCTGCTGCTTGAATGTGCCCAGTGACATAGTGAATAGTAAATTAACTGATTCGTGCATCCCTAATTGATTGCATGCGGGAAGTATCATGCCAGATCGGAAGTCCATTGTAAACACAACAAATGTTGACTAAATTGTTGAAGTGAAATACTTCAGTAAATTTTTGTAGTTGTTATAAAAAATGTACAATGTGATGAGTTAAACTTGCCAAGTAAAGCACTGTGCATCAGTCAATAAATTTGAACCACTTGTGTAGAACGGGTGCATATTATACAAATCAACTTAGCTTTTCCCATGATTTTCCCTCAAAGTCGGGGTGTGTATTATACAAGTGTGCAAATTATAATCAAATTTTTATGGTAGTACATATCAGGGACAACCATTTTGGCTTTTTCATGGACTATTCTGCTGAGCCATAGGCCTTACTGGTTAGATAATCTGCCAGTGTGGCGGGTCATACTAAAAGACAATGGCACAATGGGACGAGACAGATCATGGGACACAGTTTTCACAACGGAACTGGTGAAGAGACACCCCGAGTCGTAATAAGCACTACCTAAGCCATCATTCAAATCACCCGCTGCCTGTCCTTCGTTTTTATAATAAATGATGGAAGAGTAAGTTGCAATTAAGTAGCAATGCCAGGACACTTCAGCTTGTCCCGTCGCGTGACAGGAAGTATGCTTGCCTAATTGCAAGTTTCACTGTCTATCAGTAGTATCTCATACTGACATACTCAGGCAGCTTGGCCTGCTAGGTAGCGCTGCCTTTGATTTACTTAGGCAAGCCTTCAGCTGTATGTCAGGTCAGTAACTTCCTGTTGGCATCCTGTAAGTTACAAGTGAAGTGCAAATGTTAGGCCTGTTCAACGAAATCACTGCTTTATCAGCTGTTTGACAATACTGGCATCACGGCGTGGTGGGTGGCATGCTACAAATTCACAAGGTATGAGCTGAGTTTATTTCCATGATCATCCTGTCGACTATGCATGAAATGAGATAGATTTACTGGGTTTACAGTCAACTCGTCCCTGCCAACTCGTCTCCTAGGCTAACTTAACCCTGGCTCTAACCCTAATCTAAACCCTAACGAGTTAAGTTGGGGACGATTTGACTTGGGAACGAGTTGGCAGGGACGAGTTGACCGCCACCCAATTTACTGTAGTAGACAAAATATGATGTGGTCCAATATAGTCTGATGGGGTCCGATCATCGGACTCCGATGTGATAATGAGTCATACCCGTCGGCCTACTTAGCGCTCAAGCTGTCCCGTCGTCTTTTAGTGGGACCGAGTGTGGTTGCACAAGGTATATCACCTTAACTGTATTTCTTTCCGGGCATCTTGTTCCAGTTCATGAAAGTCAATAGACAGCAGTCCCACTAGACTGTTGACGACCTCGACCCCGGACAGACATTTGAGAATCTTCTTGCGTTCCTGTGTCCATCGAGTACTCGAGTCAAGAGGCGCACACAGTGACATCCGGACAAGACATGGCAAGATGGGTCTCAGAGCCGACTCAGGTAACGCCGACAGACGATCAATGTCCACGTTGTGAATATGATTGAATGTCTCAGGAAAAACCGAAACTGTTGATGGCATTGTCCGTTACTTGAAGTATTACAGAAGAACTTTAATACACTTTCCTACACATTTAATTTCCTTTTGTAAACAAAACACAGCATAGAATATGTAATCCAGTAGGTAGTTAAAATTTGAGCTGGGTCAATGCGTAAAGAGAAATATCGCCGATGTATCATCGATCATCATCATCATCATGCTCGTTTATTAGAGGTTGTCAAACGCAACCGACAACATACGGTACAAAAAATAGATGTAGGCATATCGATATTATTGGCATCGGATCGTGATCGGCGTTTTGGATATCGTTTTTTGTAGGGGATCGGGTCCCCCATTTAATACAATGCTCCTTGAGCCCTCAAAAATCCTTACCCCAACAACACAGACATACTAACACGCGCCGGGAATATTGATCACAATAGTTCTCAATCACATCTCATGTATTCGATTCGGCCTAATAATTATTTCGTACTAGTCTGTTGTTTTAGCTTAACTTTTTTCGTCTATTTTTAGTTTTCACCGAATTCACCGACGCCAGAAATGTCACAGACAATGCTGCCATGACTAAGTAAGCACAGGCTTTTGCCATATACTGCCTACTAGGCCTATCTCAAATGACTAACTGTAAAAACTGCACAGTTCCCGATTCCGGTTGAGGAGAAAAATACTTCTTAAACGTGTTAATAGTATTACAATTAATGCAACCTGCAGATAATAAGTTTCAGTTGTCAATAGCTCTGTTACAAAACGCATACTTTTTAATATCAAGTCTGAATCTTCTCTTGAACAATTTCTGGTCATGTCCTCTTCTACCACCTTCTTCAAGCTGAAAAAAATAAATCACTATTAAGATCGTGGCTTCTATTCATGATTTCAAAAGTTTCCCTCTTCGTCTTTCTAATCACATTAAGCCCAACTGTTTCACTCTCTCATTATACTGCAAGCCTTGCATATCAGTGACATGAGTGGTAACTTTTCGCTGTACACTTTATCGTAGTGAGGACTCCATAATAAATTATATGGCTACAATATTCTAGGTGCGGTCAGGCCAGAGTTTTGTATAAAAAATTATTCATGATACAACGTACAGTGTAATACATGTAGGCTAAGTGCATCGAGCAAGTGGTCGTTAAGTGCAGTTTTCCATGCCATCAACCATCGGTGACGTCATATCGATGTCACTGACAATGTGGCTGCCGATTGATGCAGTACGCGTACGCAATATCGATCGGCGCATTACTTGCGAAGATCTTACTCCTTGTTGCGTGTTTCTTTGTCTCGGATTATTTTTCGTTTTTGCAACCGTAGTTGTAGCGATAAGCGATGAAACTGCAGCTAGAACCAGTAAGTTTTTGGACGGATGGAGACGAGGTAGCAGAACTACGCAGGTCTCGGCCAATGGCTTTCACGTTAACAGTACTGATGAGGCTCAGCGCTTCATTCGATCACCGGAAGAACTGCTCGGCAAAGCTGTTATTCGAACTGGGCGGATATTTGACGGCGTTTGGCGCGACTTGGCAGATGAGTGCTCTTATCTGTCGTCGTCACAGAGTGGACGTAAACGACGACAACGGCGATCTTTGCTTCCAACAATGGCAGGAACTAGCTCCGATTACACAGACTTTTTATTGTTTTTGAGGCAAAATCTACCAAAATCTGAGCGACCAGTTACGCCACGAAGAAGAAGGGCAGCAAAAACAATTGATGTGACAATACGTATGTTAAAGCCGAAAGAACTAATGTCAGCAAACAAAATAAAGATAAGTTTCCGAAACTCCTCGCCGCTGTTCTGGCAACGAATAGTATCACCACGGAAAAGGAAAAAGAAAAAAAAGTTGGATATAAAAATGAGAGGAAAGGCACTAAAAAGCAAAAGAAAAAAAATATCCTCAAAGAAGTTACTAAAGAAAGCCATCACCAAGCAGATGAAGCGGAAGATGCGCAAGATGTCGCGCAGAGCTAAGAAAAAACTGTCGAAAATGAAAAAATCGGACAAAGCAAAGAAGTACGTCGCCGTCATCCTTTCAACAGTTCGACAAGCAGAACAGGTCTGCAAATCTCTTATGCGAAAAGCACTTGGAAGATTAGGATCACTTCGAAAGAACGTTCATTGTCGATTCAACGACGCCCATCGACTTATTAAGCGACTTGGAAAGTCACGAAAGATCTCCAACAACCGGAAGTTTACAAAGGCCGTTGCGGGTGTTATGGCGGCTGTAGCATCGCACATGCGTCCACTAGTCGAGATACTTTACCAGCAGATGCTAGCTCGTCGCCGTACGCCCGACATTCTGAAGCGATTGCGCACCAGCGTTGCTAAAATTCTCCGGCGTCTAGTGCGACAAGCGTTTGGCCTTCGCCGGGCAATTACCGATGCCATTATATCCGACCGTAAACTGTCCAAAAAGTCGAAATCCATACCGCCGTCTTCATCGTCATCCAAAACAATGAAAAAGCTTAAGTCCAGCATTAGCAAGATGGAGAAGGGAGACTCCAAGGAATCGATGGCGGATACGGTGGCGAGAGTCATCTCTATTGTATCTCAAGTCTTCCACAGCAATGTACAAGACCTCTTGAGGGTCTACCGCCTACGCCAGGCCACCGAGACTAAATTGGAACTCGCTGAGAGTTCGTGCGGTAAAGGAAAATCAAGTGTTGACTGCGTTAACGCGCAGGTGTTTCGCGTACTGGAGCGCATGGCAGCCCGCAGTAATTCTCTCGTTCGCAACATTAACCGTATTCTGCCGCCAGATCTAGCCGCCGGAAAACAGAAGGCGGCAGTCCCGAAAGCGATTAAGGTCAACGAACGGCTTCTGAAGGGGATTGGAGGTGAATCAGTGAGTAAGAACGACTTGAAACGGAAATCAGCTACCAGAGTTGCTCGAGTGATCACCGCAATCGCTCGCAATCTTCGCCTTGTAGTCAACCGTCTCAAACTGGCAGTCATTCGCAAGAAGCTGTCGAAAGAGATACCAAAGGGAAAGCCAATAGGTAACCCGTTACCGAAAACCGCCACTCAGTCAGCCGACACTACCTCCAAGGCGGCAGCCAAAGCTACCGCAGCTAAAGCGGTGGCAAAGGTTGGCGGAACAATGACTCTGGAGTCACTCAACGACGTAATGCTGTCGAAGATACAAAAGCTTGAACAGTGGAGTCGCTCATTATACCAGCAAACGGCGAGTAACCCAAAGAAAGCGGAGCCAGAGGCAATAAAGGTTGACAAGCTGCCATCGTCATCAGCGCAGAAGTCGGCCAAGCAAGCCGCCCTCGCCCTAGCAGCCATCACTCGTCGACTGCGAATAATAGATCAGAGAGTCGACGGCAAGCTCCAGAAGAAGCTCGCCGCAGGAGAAACTCCGACTGAGATAAAACCGGAGAAAAAATCAAAACCTGACAAGAAACCGTCGACTGCCGCTAAAAGTCAATCGCCGACAAGCAAGAAAGACAAATCGCAGAAAAAGGCGACCGCATCGAAAAAGCAGCCAAAGGACTCTAAGAAAGAAAAGGCTGCAAAAAAATCGAACAAGGAGCCAAAAGAAAAAAAAGGCAAAAAGAAAACCAAGCCAGCGAAGGGAAAAAGCCCATCATCGAAAGAAAAGAAAAACAAGAAGAAACCGAAAGTGAAACCGAAAGTGAAACCAAAAGCGAAACCAAAAGCGCCTGGAGGTCACGTGATCAACCGCGACGACATGGCGGCAGAATTGGTGTCACAGTCGCGCGTGTTGTCCGAGACCGTGCGTGGAATGGCCAGCAAAGTCGACAAGGCGGCAAAGACCGGTAACATCCAGCCGAACAGCAAGTCGGAGGCCGAGAATGTCTGGATTAATTACATGAACGAACGGCTCAAATCTGCCGGCTCTGACGCAAACAAGGAAGAGGCAATTCATTTACCGATTTCTGTTTTTATCGACTCGGGTTACACGTCTGAATCAATAATATTAAGCTACTGCGTGTAATTTAGCCCAACATTTTAGCGCATGAGCACCGAAGGCAAACATCATTTTATAGCTGAAGTCTATGATTATCTGAAACCGAAATTCAGAATATAATTTTGCTAGCCCATATCCTGCAGCATCTGAGTCTGAAAATGCCATGGGTATAAATAGCTTGTGGTTTTCACTGTTTCGGTGTTGTAACTGTTTTTATTTGCTATAGGCCTAATATTTTCGTTTATTTTGTTTTCTATATATTGTATGCCGTGTTTCCTCACATTATATTTTTGTTTGTCACAAAATAAACGTTGATTTTCAGAAACTAAAGCAAATGAAGAAGTTTTCTAGTCGGCTGCTGAAGAAAGCGACGAAACTGCAACGAATCATTTCTGAGACGGTCGACGCTGAATCCGAGGTGACAGTGATGAGGTCGTACAGAGCGGCTGATGCATCTATGACTGACGGCTACAGCAGCAGGCAGACACACAGACACAGAAAGCACGTTCACAAAACGTCCTACACGGACAAGGTCGCGTCTAGAATTAGTACGTTTATAGTTAACAGACATTTGAAATATTTGGCTTATTTTGTGGTTTTATATGCAGTAGTCGATCGCGTTTATTGGGAAAAACATTCCGACGAACGTAATAAAACCTTCTTAAATTTTTAATCCAGAAAGCTTTAGTTGTCTATCAATTGCAACGTAGTCTAGATTGCATGGCAGTTAATTTAGTCTCTACCCTTCAACCTCCGTGGCCTCATCTGAGTGAACAGATGGAACATTAAAGAGGGAACATTAACATAGCTGCTTTAGTTAGCCCACTATAGCACAGTGCAATACTCTTGTTGCTCGATGTTCTAGGCAGCTTATAAGTCCAGCAGATTGGGTTTTTGTCACACTAGGACCCTTTCGCAGCTAGAAGCGGTTGCTATACAATTCATATTGTGACACGGTGGAATAGTCGTGGTGCTATTGAAGCCCATCTCAGCGGCCAACTAGCTTCCTTCAGTGCATTGACGCTGTTGGTTCGTTCATCTGACCTGTAAAAATCGTCCCCGAAATGACCTATAAAGTCTGTCGTTAAGCCGCTACTTACTCACTCACCCTCATTCTGCTGGAGTTCTGAGTGACTTTCAGCAGGCTTCAGCTTTCGCGATTGTGATACGCTGCATGTCTGTCTCTGCCTTTACTGTCCGATCAGGCTTAATTTGTGTGCTTAAACTACTCAACCAATTTTAATGAAAATTATACTCATCGTTAAAGGCCTACTCAAGCTTGTGTTGCTTGTCAAAATATTATTAAGTCCGATTAGCCTATATTCCTTCGTCTATTTCCTGGTCCGATGTCGTACAAGGCGACTAAATCCGGTTTTTGCAGTTTAATTAAATACGTCTTAGCTAGGGCAAGTTTTTTTCGTGTTCGTCTCTGTGTATCAGATGCATGATTGTCAGCAGCAATGCAGTCGATTGTCTAGGAAGACTAGTATCCCAAGTGACCTGTTGTGCTGTGTGGGGTGTAAAACCCTGCTTATGCCTACTTATCATAGTCATATTCCGACTAACAATTTGTGTCAAAACGTGCTGCATTTTGCATTATTAGCTGGCCCACAACAACGTGGGTGTTGGCCAGAGATAGTAATGATGCGCGTTGTCTGTGTAGCTGTCGGTCTCTCTGTCCGCCGTCTATTTGTCATATACGCAATTATCTCCGAAACTAAGCGAGATAGACCTAGGCCTATAGTTACTATTAAACTCGAATAGGAAATCGGGGTTTGGGGTTCAGAATACCAGAATCACGACCGGAAGTACGGTTCCGACTATATAATTGTCTGTCCGAAACTAAGTGACGGGCGTTTTACTGTCCAAAGTTCAAACTCTGGTGACTCGAGGGCCAGCTATCGTTCCATCCCATCGGGGACGATCTTTGTTAAACGGAAAACTGGTTGTCTGGCGGTAGACAAGCAACGCGTAGCTGCACATATTGGTTGTGGTGGCATCGTCGAGATCGTCAAGCCGTCGTCAGTACGCAGCGTAGTCAACGGCATTAAGACTTCCCTCGACGGCAACTCGGCCGTGTTACGAGTCGAGGGACTCACGACGCCAGCTGTCCAGCAAGGCAGTAACGTCGACAGTGCAGTCGAGTTCGAGTTCAAGCGTCCTGCGACGCTGGCCGGAATATGGCTACATGAGCAGGTGGAGAGATAACATTCACATTGAGTCTATCTAATCCCCACTCCAGCCTATTTCTAAGCTGGCCTATCGCAGGTTGGGCGGTAGCCCTAACCTGTTATATAAGCAATAGTGCTAAGTATTGGAAAACGGCGGAATTTGACCCCTCGTGGAGCGGAAACTCCTGAACCGATTTCAATGAAACTTGAAATATATACGTCCGGGACCCCACCCCACATGACAAATTTGGCGGGGGTACCTCTACTTGGGTAGTCTGGGCAAATAGGCAGTTTGTCACATCTCCGACTTTCTTTTCTTATTTTCTGCTTTCTTCGCCACGTCTGGAAACCGCGTGTTATCGTGCAAGGATGTGCCTTTTGGGGGTCTCGACAAAAATTGGTACCACCTCCCGCTACTCCCAAATGTCAAAATTTTGCATCACAAAAACCGCTTTTGCCCCAAACACGCACAAAACTTGGCGTAAGCGGCGCCAAACTTCGTAATCAAATAGCAGGTCGACCATGTAGATTTCAAATTTGGTCATAAAAGTTTCGTTTTTTCCTGATGCCCTAAATAAGTCTACCAAAAATATCGAGATTCGAAGGTAATGAACAAAATTTTGAACTAAGTCTATAAATAGGGAGATCGCATATCTTAAATTGGCTGTCCGGGCCGCATAAATTGTTGTTTTAAATCCTCTTAGTTAGTGGTGGATGCAGTTCACCTTTGAATATTTTTACGTTGATGTTATACACGCTAAGTAGTAATTTCAAGACCATATTGCAAACTATTGCGATCAATGATCCGGACGTTTGTCAGTCTGTCTGTCACACGGCTTTGCTGTAGGTCTACAAACACGGCTGAATGGATCGACGTCTTGCTTGAGATGGAGACTCTCGGGGAACCCCAAGGAACAGTGCATAAGATGGCATTCCCGATTTCTCTCACGGATTTGCCAAATTACTTTGGTCACAACTTCACAAGTCCCGATGCACTATAAGCAAACGTGTTGGTTTTACTGCAGGGCGGGAAACATTTCGGTGTTAATTCGACAACGGTATACATCCAGCTGACTGGAGACAGAGGAACGTGGCTGCCCGTCATCAACTCCAGCACTCAGAAACCACTAGTACGTTTTGTTAAACATAGCTACAAATCTGATATTACTACATTTACCTTGAATCTCGAGCTTGGTTTATAGGCCCTATATCTGAAGATGTACATCCACACCAGCAAGTGGCCAAAGTAATTTGGCGAAAGCCACATCGAATTCTAACGCAATGTTGCTTGCGCCTCTGAGTCTCCAACCCAAACAAGACCTCGATCCGTTCAGCCGTGTGTGCACGGGATTATCAACTGCTATAGTCCGGCTTAAAAATGAAGTTGCTGGGTCAATCGATTGAAAAGTTTGAGCCGAATTGGAGTTTGCATTGGACGCCAGCAGAGAATTGCTACTAAAGTAAAGACGATGTTTGCAGGTTGTGCCTGTGCCCAGTCGACCGACCAGTTTATGGCTGCATTACAGAGAATCAATTTCCGGACTGCGTCTGTATCCACAGTCTTGGGAAAAGAAGCTGCGAACTATACCGAATCCTCTGTTTATCAGTTGCTAGCCGTTCACACAATAGTGAAACTAATCAATCAATCATTTCTTTATTAACACATGACAAAACGCATGTGCTGACACCTGGGAATACACAATTACAACATAGAAAAGTCAGTACGAGTCTTTAAACAGCATGCGTATTAGGAAATTTTTGTCGGTCAAATGTCCTGTGTGGTCAGGCATCTGTCTGTCGTGTGGACGACACCGCAGATTGTACTGTTGTGTCATTCGTCATTGACGGAGGTGGAAGCAGTTCGCGCAGTACCACTGTACATGGCTTGAATTATTATTAATTCTGCAATAATTCTGCAGGTGTTTGCGCTTCAGCGTGTAGCACGCCCACATTAGTGCTGTGATTGTCTTCGTCATTTTAGCTGTTTAACGCTTTGCAAACGCACTGATTTCTGGGACAGTGTGGATTATATGTTGCTTGGACTGCGATGGTACGTTTTCTTAAGCTGATCGTTGTCGGACGCGTCAGCAGAA
>Ga0126335_1001369_pt1 | contig 13550 bp, 14 predicted proteins | sample OlaspJWI45metaG_FD_108409 | JGI IMG/M metagenome (GOLD analysis project Ga0126335, IMG submission 108409) | Marine gutless worms symbiont microbial communities from Oahu, Hawaii - Olavius sp. 1 OAHU.JWI-45 metaG | ecosystem: Host-associated > Annelida > Digestive system > Unclassified | place... | reverse complement strand
TGCGCTGGTCACATTAGTAGAGACTAAAAAGGATTGTCTTAAGAAACTGTTTAAAACTGTCAAAACCGCACGCTGGATCTCTCAGCTCGCGCGGCAACGAATTCCAGACCGTCGGACCGGCAACTGAAAACGCCCGACGATTTAGATTATTCAGTAGGGAGGGACCATACTTATTTGCCGATGTTTTATCGGCGCGCTTCCGATTTTGCTTCGCTTTGGTATTTCCGACTTTCGATTTCGGGAAAAGTGAAACTGTTGCTGTCATACAGGTATGAATCATTCATTTTGCAGCTATAGTTGCAAAATAAAAAAAACACGGTTTATAAAAGTAAAATACTTACGTGTCACCATTTTCGTCTGGCTCGTCTTCCATTTGCAACCTCTCGGTTTCAGCCTCCAGCATTTTTGTTTCAGTTAAGTCCGCTTTGAGGCCATCTTCACCTGTCTCAAGCAGGAATCCAGTAGCAGTAGGTAGCCTAAAGCCGCAGCAAAGGCGACTCTGCGCGTTGTATTTATCTAACTGTAAGTCGGTCGATATGTCTTTTGCCCTGAAGTGCGCGGGGTTACTATTACTCACGACCCACCACTGGTGACTATTCAACTCCACTCTGCCAAGTTCTTGTTGAACGAATGCTATGTTCGAATGATGATGAAAACCTGCTGCTGCTGAAGCTGATGGCGCGACGTAGACAGCGCAGTCTGATTCCAAAACTCCTCTTGTCCGAGTTTGTCGATCATTTTCTCTATTGTCTGTCCGCTCTGTCGTTTGCCTTTCCGTTGTCATAATAGCACTAACACGGGCTCTTTCGCTTCTCCACTGTGGCGTAACAACACACTGTAGTGTGCATGTGCAAGACTAAGCCTGTTTTATCTAGCACAGAATGCAGTACAACTTCACTCCTTGCTTTGCGTTATCTACCAATTTTCTAGCTAGGCCTAACACTGCATGCGCTAAACATTTCATAAGTCAAGAGATAGCAACTGCAGAGGAAAAACTGCGTGGCAAAACCAGACGCAATAACGAAAATTCCCCAATTCTCTTGGAGCTGTGTATACCAGCTATACCGAGTTTCATCGAGCTAGCGACAATCGAGAGCATAGTATTCACGATGGAAAGATTGGAAACTCCACTGTTTTGTACAAACCAATATGCGCATGGTTACTTGACAAGGCTATCACGTTCGCTAGTAGGCCTATCCTGTAGCTAAAATTTACATCCTGTAGTGCAGTGCACGAATGCTTTATTCATAGCTTAGGCTACTTGCCAAATGGACAGTTAACTTAATAAGTAACTTATGCAGAAATGTTAACATTTGCACAGGTAAAATGATAATGCTGCTTTTGTATCAAAACTTATTATAGGACAGTATTATTCTTGAATATTAAGGTGGGAAGGTCTCTAATTTTCACATAGGCTATCAGTGGAAAATATTACGTGCATAAAAAGGAAGGGTGACAAGGCAATGACAACACTGTATGTTGAAGGACTTAATTTCATTACATTTGAAAGCTTTCACAGAAATGTGTATCAAACATGCTTTCAACATGTGACTGTTGCAATTTCAGGACATTTCTTCCACAGCCAAAAATTACGAATTTATGATTCTCCTTTTATATATCAAACTGGTGAAAAATATGAATGGAATAATAATCCAAATGAAATACAATGCAATGCAAAAACAACAGCTCAAGCTATCTTGATTCAAACTAACTGTTCACAGACAAATTTATTTACACATCCATGAGACATCAAACACAACTAAAGTATTCCACAGAAATTTTTATATTGCACTGATACTAAAGTGCGTTTACATACATGTACCAAGTCGCCAATGCACCAAACATAAACGCACTTTAGTATCAGTGCAATATAAAAATTTCTTTTTAAAAATAACACGTTGGTTTGCCTCATCCTTTTTTCATCATCCCAAGTGTGAAGATTATTAATGAAGCCATTAAATGTTTTGTACAAACCAAAGCCAACAAAATGAAAAGAAATATTCTGAATCTGACATGTGTCCAAGACAAAACGGTGAAAATGATCTAAATCCATCTCCTTCGTCTTATCACTATCAAACTTCAGTCATAACTTACACACATAATTAAAACACATGAAACTTACCAACATAGCGCCAACTCCGTGAACAATAACACATACCGTACACATAACCTGCAGCATTTCACACAGGTTCAACAATCTAAACAGCACAAAATGTTTAACCAACGATCGACTATGAAGTTTTTAAAGAATAGTGGATGACCCAAAACTGTTTCAAATCATCTAAAAATACTGGCATTTGAACCACAAAAGCCTGCGGAACATGTAAACTACACAGCAGTCACACCCCGTATTCTTTTCATTTTACCAAATATAACAACCTATTTTCATAGGTGGCTACCAAATTTTATTACCCATTTGCACATCAGAAATGTGTGAAAAAAGCGAGCGAGTAGAGGCTTAATGTCCCACTCGACACTTTATACGTCATTTCGGGGACAATTTTTACCGAGATAGGCTTCAATCCCAACAGAACCACTCCACTGTGTTACAATATACAATGTAGTTGCCTACAACATGTAGACAACTGCCTCTAGGCTAATCACAGCGCAAGGGACCCAGTGTGACAAAACCAATCTGTTAGACCTGTAAGTTGCCTAAAACATCATGCAACAAGAATATTGCACTGTACTATAGTAACTAAAGCAGCTATGTTAATGCTCCCTCTTTTACTCTAGTCCATCACCAGTAATCAGATGAGGCCAGACGCTGAGGGGTGCTTGGTTTAGTCGCCTTTAATGACATCCGGCCAGGAGACGGAGTGTGAAACAAAAGCAGTTGTCAATTAAATAGTGACAAAATATTGTCGTTATTCATTAAGCATGAAATGCATATTTCCCACTGCACTTCAGACATTTAATAAACTACAATACAGTGCAGAAATATCGTACACAACAAAATGCAACATATTATCTGACTTCAACAATAACAACTATAGATGGATAATTAATCCTAATAATTAGCTGATGTTCCCATTATAAACTGCAAAACAACATTCAATTTAGCAAACATGCATACATTGCGACTTGGCACATCGTTAACATTTAACTGTGAAAATGACTACGAGTTCCATGAGCAGGTAGTAACAATGGACATAATAAGCTTAAGAGATAGCAATAAACCAAACCAAACTGAACCAAGCTAGAAACTAGAACCGAGATGCAGAAACTAACACTGCCTGCAACTCTGTTCAGCAGACCCATCGTCATGATTGGTGCAGCAGCAGACTCATCATCATACTGGGTCCAGTACAACATATATAATAGGGTGGTCCAAAATGTAAGGTAAAAAATAAACTTAAAAGTAGCTGTTCTCCACAACACTGCCCTTGTTCCTTTGCCTACTGAGACTCTACATACCAAAAATGAGACAAATTTGAACACGTTTAGAGGTTGCTATGATTTGCCACTTTTGCCAGATCAGTTCTTTGCTGAACTGTTGCAGAAGCCATTTTATTGTGTATTGTTTTTAAGTAAAATTTTAGATATCACAACAACACGATCTGCAGCGGAAGTGTGGCTCGTAGGGAAACCTACAGAAAAACTGTCAACGGCTAGACTGCCCTCGAAAGATGTCCTCAGGAGGCTTCTTTTTCACCATCTGGAGGAGAATCAAGAGGTAAAGATGTCTGTTAGAGCCACAGCCGTCCTGGAGGTCTGGGAAAGAGCAAGGATCCCAATGCACAGGACAGATGCTGCTGAAAGGAAGATCCGTAAACTGTACGTTGGGCGTCTTCTCACATCATCATCTTATATAATATATAAGAGTGAGTGAGAGAAGACGCCCAACGTCCTGATCGACACTTTATCAGTCATTTCGGAGAAGACTTTTACAGTCCAGATGACCTAACCAACAGCATCAAAGCACTGAAGGAAGCCAGTCGGCCACCGAGATAGGCTTCAATACCACCAGAAACACCCCATCATGTTACAATATAGACCATATGCAAACGCCTCTAGCCTAAGCACCGTGTAAGGGTCCAGTGTGACAAAAACCCAATCTGCTGGACGAAATGTTAACATTTGCACAGGTAAAATGATAATGCAAGGCAAGCTGCCTAGAACATCGTGCAACAACAAAGTGTTGCACAATACTATAGTAAAAAGAGCAGCTCTGTTAATATTCCCTCTACTCCAGATCATCATCGTTAATCAGATGAGGCTGCAGAGGTTGAGGGGGGCCTGGTTTAGTCACCTATTATGACATCTGGCCAGGAAACACCGTTAACAGTCCCACCATATGACCCCAGTGGAGCATATACACAATAATGGGCTTGGACACTACAGCAACTACCGCAGTCACAAAGTGCAATGAAAAACTGCACAGAGACGCGACACAGTTAACAGTATTACTACTCTCTCATCACTACCTTTCAAGCTCTAGTCATCACCTATGAGATGTCGCTGCAAAAATACTGCAGAATTCTGAGAGAAATAACACTCACGGTATAACCACCAACGTCCTGTGTCTGCAAATACAAATCAGCTAATACAGCAAATGCACAATGACAGAGGCCAAGTGGTGGCACTGAAACCCTCTGAGTATTTGGCTGAATACAAAAAATGTGTTTCGTAACTTGCTGTAACAAGGATGTGTGCTGTAAAATATATATATAAAAATTTGTACGGAAAGAGGACATCAGTGTATAAGTTTCATTTACAGCTAAAAATGTTATTATGCCTTCTGAAATATCAAGCAATTATCTTTGTTTTTGCAGCCAAATAAAAGTTATTCCTATGCTAAACACATGTATCAGTGCCCTCTCGCCAAAATGACACTATTGCTGCCCGATGACTGGTACATGATTGCGATACTGCAGCGTGTTAGGCAGACCATAGTCACACATAAAGCCTGAAGAATTATGCGATTTTTTCTTGAAATTACGTGATCCCAAATCTTAAATTATGCGACCAAAAATAGCAAATTATGCAATTTTTCTTTTACTTGCAAAAGGAAGCAAAAAGGTCTAAAGGTTTCTCATTTTATGTTCAGGAAACTGCAGTAAATTTAACTGGCAAGCAAAAACACTTGCTACTGTCGGCCTGCAACAGTGCAAAAATATATGAAACTGGAAAGCCTCTGAGGCAAAATGTTAAGTAAATACATCAGCAACAGAAACAGTCATATTTTCAACAACACTGTTCTCTTTGTAACGTTTGAGTCATGACAAATTATACAATTTTTCAGGTATTATAAGGAAAATATGCAAAGTTATGTGATATTAGTAATATTAAGAAAAAATACTAATTTACATAAAATACGCATAATTCTTCAGGCCCCGCTCACACATACTGGACCTGCAGTTTGGCATTCACTCACTAGGTTATTACTCATTTTGTAATCACATTCACGGTACAGGTAGGAAAAGTGTTGCCACAATATGATGTATGATAATAAGTTGCTAAACATTACTAAGATTAACTTTTGTCATTTCAGAGCATTGACAAAATAACTAAACAGCAAATCAATAATTCAGTTACTTGTTGCACCCAAGTTCACCACGCAATTTGCTGACAATTATTTACAGTGGACTAGGTGAGTACTGAATGTAACCTTTCAGGCTTTCAACTACAAGTCACATATTCTGCACTTGGTGCCAAACAGTGCTACTACAAAGTATTATAGCACTACTTCTTAAACCTCTACAACAAAATTGATGCACTAAATAACAACACTATGACACTGATAATGCAGTATGACATTGTTCATGTTCAACATAAATGAAATTACCACCTGAGAACACTGCTGCAAGAGCAACGGCAAGATCTACATACAATACAAACATAAATCTTTGACGAAGTTGATAAACATTAAAAAACCAGAAATATGGCAACTAACTGCACTATACACTCATCATCATCATCATCATCATAAAACCCTGCTGCAGCAACAAAAACCAATGCTTGACAAAGTTCCAAATAAACAAGGTTACAGGAAACAACTATATACACAAAGAATATGTTGCACGTACATCTTAGAAGTGAGTGACAAAGAAAATGTTTAATGTGCAAATGACATAAAATTGTAGGTCATTTTGGAGATGACATTCACACTCAATCTACCGGTTGCTACTAGCAGTGTCTGCAATTTTTTAAAAGTTACAAAACGCTACTAAGGACCACACACATACTGACACATCAGCTGCAGGCAATATTATGTCTGTCGTTTATCAACAGCAGTCTGTGCATCCGAGTGAGTCCTGAGGTCAGTGCTGACAAGGGATGCTGACCCAGATGATGAGGCATCATTTGCAGCAATAAGGTCGGCAAACTTGGACGTCAGATCAAAACTGTTCTCATTCAGCATGCCTTGTAGTGACGAGTCCAGCTAAACACAACATACATCACATCATACAGACATCAGGTCATGTTGCGTCATACATGCTCTGCTCACCTCTTCTTACTTGGATGATCATGACTGGTGCTCGACTGCCACAAAGTTCTTGCAATTAGCAATAAACTCCTTTTGATGACGTTCCAACCAGCAAAGTATGCCCTGAGAGCAATCTTTACAGTTTCCCCATGTACCATAAAGCGACTGTCAACACAGTGAGATTTTTGTAAAATCTGAATCTGACAGCAGCTGACATCTAAAAACTGATCGTAATAAATTCATGATATACAACTGGTTGAATACGTCTTCACGAAGCTAACAAGAATTTACAATATAATACCCAGCTACTCTTATCAGCTGAATGAATGACCACCCAAAAAGCACATAACAGTTATCCTGATGGTCCAAAGCACTGGACACAACGATAACTTCAAGTCACTGCAACTCACCCCAGCAAGAACAGCAGAATCGCGTGAGCTGTCTGCAAAATGGACGACATTGCCAAGCATAGAACCAGTTTGTGTTACTACGACAACCGTGGTAGACGGGTGACTTGAGTCCAAATGTTTCTTTGTCGGCATGTCAGACAGAAAACTACTCAGGCTCAAGTCCTTCACAAACACATGCAGTAACACACCACAATTTAGCTGTTTCCATCTGCTAAACAATTCACGCACTGAGCAAGCAATCACAACAGCATTACAATTTCTAACCTTAGTATGAAACATGCCACGATCAAAGTATGTAAGAAATTCAAAAATCTTACACAGCAAATAATAACAAAAAAGCTGATGCACTCTACAGTCTTAAGCTTGAAAAATGTTCAGAGCACTGCATTATTATCCAGCAAATCTCACAGCACTGGTAAGACGTTCCAAACCTGCCTGTCATTCACCTAAATATACAGGTGATGCTTATATTCACTGCACATTTTATTAATGTCTGTAATTACCCGTTAGGCAAATCTGATACAGAGGTGACTTTAGTAGTTCTTCTGAGAAAGCAACTGTCATTACCTCAGTGCCAAGCCAAGAGTCATCATGCCGTTGTATAGACGAGATTGCACCAGTAAATGATTTGTCGCCAGATGACAATGAACCGTCCTTCTTGTTACCTGGCTGGGAGCTTGTCTCCAGTCCTCCTGCAATGCAACGTTATAAACATGTAAGTAAGTAAGTAAAGATATTTCTAAAAGCACATACAAAACAAGGAACAGTCGCAATGTGCCACGGTCAGTTTATGCCTGAACAGATATGTTTTCAGTTTTTGCTTAAATAGTCAGTAGCTAATGTCCCGTCATAACTGTGATGGCAGACTGTTCCACACACGCAAACAAGCAGCAGTGAAACTCGCCACCATACATATTGCAGGTGCGCAGTACAACTGATCTGAGAAGGCGACAGCCACTGTCAGCGACAAGGTTGATATCGTCAGTAAAGTATGTCGGTGCTTGACCTGACAATGACTGATGCACCAAGTATGCAACTTTGTACTGTACTCGTCGCTGAACAGGAAGCCAGTGCAACTGGACTAGCACCTGCGAGATATAATCACATCGTCTGGTGATGAGACGTGCAGTGCCGGCTGCATTCTACATTGACTGTAACTACATGTAAATGTGTCTTCAAATTTGCAGCGATTAGTGTAAACAAGTGGCCAAAGTAATTCAGTAATGGCCACACCCAATACCCTCCCCCTTTCACAGCACAGCGGGCAAAGAATCCCCAACTCTCCCTAACCACAGGTGGATCATAACCTCCATCCCAACACAATGTTCCCTGTACCCAACTTACTCTTCAAGTTATCGTCAAAGACGCAATCACATGGATTTTTTTGAAACACAGTGTAAATGACAAGACTAAATGATGACAAGACTGACCAGGAAAGCTGCTGTTGGAGTTAGCCAGCGCCAAGTCCAGCAACTTGTCACCCATACCAGCAGCTGCAATCAACAATTGCAAATAAATCATTATAACAATACTGATAACAACAATAAACAAGAGGCCAAAGGCATTTGGTGAAGGCTGCACCGAATGACCCTGCACACACGGCATGTGACGTACACACTTACACTGCATGTACCGCCGCTGATTTAAGCCATGTGACAGACAGACACCGTGAACAAATAAGAAAGGTCAGCATCTCATGCATTCAATGCAGCCTAAAAAAGACCAACAACAATAATAATCATGCTTGAAACTCTGGATCTGATAGCCACTTCTCACTAGATTTCTTGTGTGAGGTGGGTCGCAACCTAGTGCAGCAACCAGTGATGTTTGTGGGATGGCAACCTAGTGCAGCAACCAGTGATGTTCGTGGGATGGCAACCTAGTGCAGCAACCAGTCATGTTCGTGGGATGGCAACCTAGTGCAGCAACCAGTGATGTTTGTGGGATGGCAACCTAGTGCAGCAACCAGTGATGTTTGTGGGATGGCAACCTAGTGCAGCAACCAGTGATGTTCGTGGGATGGCATAATTGTTCCAGCAATTGTCGTCGCTACCTAGCGTTACAACTCTGTGCTCATTTACGAGTCTTTCGCTGCACCTGACGTAGAGCCAGACATTTAGCCATTCAACCTATCTGTTTTTAACTTTTGTTTTTAGCATCTTTATACATTGGAGCAAAAAAATAACAATAATGCACATTACTACACAAAACCACATCACACTGTCGTAGACCAGTTCTTTGGTCACCTCCAGTCTCAGTCCAAATCCCAACATCACGAAAACTTGTCAGCAGCAGTAACAATAAACTTTGCTAGTGTTTCTGTAACATGCGTTTCATGTTAGCTGCATGCTCTAACAACATTACACACTAGCCAGCTAAATCCACCAGCAACAACGCAAGTCCAACTGACCCTCGGGCATCATGGACATCGAGATGTCCAGACTGTCGGCACCTGAAATGAGCGATGATTCAGGTGCCGCGTCAATGTGCGGAGTTGGATCAGTCACAGCACATGGCATACTGCGCAAGTCTGATGATTCCAGGAATGCATCGACTCCAGTAATGGCTTCCTGTTACAAAAGTCATCATATCTAATGTCACTACTCAACAATCAACACCAGAACATTCCACTGCACTGTACATTGCTGTACAAACATCCAGAACAGACGACCAATATCAACTGAAGTACAAGCACACTACACAGTTGAAACTTCCTAAACTGTATCTGCGATTTCAACATATAATGTCAGACTTCGTGCGCACATGCAAAACACCGAAAAAGAATCGGTGCACAAACTAAACTGTTTTTGACAAGCAAAAACTACAAAAATTTCCAATTTATGATTCACCTTCTTGCAATCTTGTTGGGAACAAAAACAAGTTCAGAAGGACCAAACTGCCATGTATCGTAAGCTGGCGTAGCATTCTGTGATTAAGTCTGAACTACTCAAATGCGGTTTCCCTGATTCGCCATTTCACTTTCACCGACTATGTAACATGCTCTGGAGTCCAACTAATACAACTATTAAACATTTCATCATGTTACTCAGTTCTCTGTTATAACAACAATAATAATTAACAATAACTGAGAAAATTAAACAAGTAACTACCAGAGATGTTGAGATATCGATAGCAAACCATTCATAACTAATATCAAGGCAACAGTTACTGTGAGATACACAACAAAGCCGATAAACATACACTTGGTGTGAGCTGAGACGATGATACAGAAGGCAATGAGATGCTGGTAATTCGTTTGCCTTGCTCTCCTAATTACATCATTATCAGTTAGTTCATCAACACATCGTACATACACTATCGCCATATCTCTTCCACTCCTCTCTTACAATTCGTTTCCGAAAACCCTGTCTTGATAACTTACAATTGCAAACTCCACATCAAACTAAACTGGCAGTTGTGCATCTTATTCTACAAAAGCCACAGCACTTCACTGGCTACAAAATTATGTCACGAACTTGCACACAATAAGCAGTGCTTCTAATTTAAACATTACTAAACGTTAGTGAAATGTGTGCTACAGTGGTGCAATCACCACAGAAACAGCCGTCACTGACTTTCCTTCAATGAAACTGTACAAGCTTCGCATACACATGCACTTCCTTTATCAAGCAGCATAACTAAAAAATGGCCAAAGAGTAGTGAGACTTTAGAGCTGGAAAGGTAAGATGCTGGGAAGGTGGAAGGTAAGGTAAGCAAAACCTGACAGAAAGCAAAGAGAGTTGCCAGTTTATGACTAAGTCATCTGTCGGCTTACCGTTTAAAGACAGTGATCAGGTCCAGTTTCTTATCTATCTTTACCTCACATGTCTAGAGCAAAATTAAACACCAGCTACTCCTATGTACAAAGATTCAACATACCACATGGAACCGTGACTGGCACAGGTGTTGGTACTATGCGACGTTTCCTGATCTCTGTCGGTGCCATTGTAATGACCGTCGGCTTTGGTGGCGTATTTTCACCAACAGAAGTTGTAGATAAAAACGTCCGAGACAGATTTGGCAAAGCCGATGAAACAGATGGGATTGTGTCAGTCTCATCATTGTCTGCAAGAACTGAAATTTGAAAGAGTGTATCATCAGATGATGTCGGAGCTTTTGGCAGCAGAGTGCGAGGGACTAACGGCCGACTGATGGGGTTTGGCTTGGCTGGCCGACGTGTACGTCTCGAAAGTCCAGTCAGTGCGAGATTCTATACAACATCAGCACTGTAAATGGTTAATACTGCATTACAGGATAGTGACAGTAGTACTTGTAGACAGTAAGCTTGATGAAGGCAGAACTATGACATTGTGTATGAAGTTTTATACAATGTAAGACATCAAAAACTGTGCTAAAATATACAGACATAAACGTTCCTTCAACTGAAATATGTAATTACGTCTTTAATATAGGTAAATATATTTCAAATATACATGTAACTGAAACTCTGTTGTACAAGAACTAAAAAACTTAGCACTAATGGGAAAGCAAACTGTTTTATGCACACTTCACAAATAGTCATAGAAGCTACAATAACCTGATAACCTTAAAAAATTTAAACATAAAAATGATAAAACATATCTATAAACATCCATTATAGCATTAAAAGAGCCAAAAAAAGCACTAAAGCAGCAATAAAAATACCCAGTAAAGCTTTGCATGCACACTGCACAAGTGGCATATTTTACAATAATTCCGCCTGTTTTGTTCTCCATCTGTCTATCATTCTCGTAGGCCATGTTAAAACTCAAAACAGCTTTATGTATAAAATTTTTTCATCATATAGCACCAGTAGCACAATTATACTAGTTCTGCAAATCATGAAACTGACAGCTGAGGAAGCAGCCTGTTGCTCTCATGAATATGGCATCAGCCCATGACATGAATGTCATAATGCTGGTAATGTTTGCACCAACAGCCAAAACTACACAAAAATTCAAGACTCCAAAACATTGCATTCTTCTAGTAAAAATAAAACTAAATAGGCACTTTTAGTTGACAAAAAAACAAAAAATTAATGTTAAAAAATTAGAACAAAAATTAAATCTGACCAGATGCTGGACACCAGGAAGCTTTGCGTCCGCTTGGCCCAAACTAATAATAGCTTGTGACGTCAGGAGGCATAGCTTATTACAGACAGACAGACATCACAACTGGGTTACATATTGCATATTTTGTCTTTACAGGCGCAGGCGCAAAAAATGTCCAACTACAAATACAACAGTGATGGCTCAATGGGTAACTTACATTGGTCGACTGCAACCGCTGCATTTGCTGTGCCATGCTGACAGCTTGTCCAGTGCCTGTGTGCGACACTATTACCATGTTTGACTTTGTAGTCACAAACTTTGGTGGAAAACTTGTAGGAATCCTGAACACGCTGGCCTCGGTGTTCGCTAGCAGCACTGCAGAATTCTGTGCTGGATCAACAGTGCCACCAGTCAGTGTCTATCACATTTGCAACAAATAACAACTAATCAGATCAAACTAATAATTTAATAGAATAAATTACAACTTCATCCATGAGTGAAACTGCAAAAGCATCCACTATTTTCTCCAAATCATACCTATCCGTGAGTTATTTTCACTCCAACATTTTATGGACCATCTTTGCATTTTCTAACTCCATGTAAGTGCTCACAGACAAATACTTAACACTGCTTTGTAAACTTCACTGTCAGTATCAAGGAAAAGAATCACAACATACAGTGTCGGTTACATTGGTGCCAGTAAGCATGGCCCAGTCGCAGTTGGCACTTTGATCCAGTGTGGCTTCAGTGACGCCTCCTTGACCACCTGCCGCTGCTGAGTCTCTGCGACCTCGTGAAGATGGACTACGACCCATGGCTCTCCCAACCACGGACTTCTCACCACGACATCGAGGACTTCTCGCTGTTCCTCTCCCAGACACTGGCGAGATGTGCGGATAGATTGCGGTTCGTACAAATGGTGGTGTCCCAGGAGCATCTCCACCTGTGGCCTGTTTCACCACCACAACTCAAAATGAACAATACCTTCTTTTTCTATACACATATATATATATGCATATATCACTCTGTTCGTGTGCTTGTCTGTATGTATGTTTCTTTGCCTATAACCCCAGAAATGTCAGTTTTCAGGGTAGCTCCAGGACACCCCAGGGATGGTTTTAGGTGCCCAAAAAATCTGTGGGTCATGGACAGGGGGCCAAAAAATTGGCATTTTTTGTTTATGATAGCACCGGCCGACGAGGCACGGTCGGTACTGGGCAGCTGCCAGCCCTAGTCTTCGGCAGCATTAGCTATGGGTGGGCCTCGCTACTGGAGGCGTGATACACTGTGGTGTGGGTGGGCAGGATGCATTCTTTGACCAGACAGCAGGACAGCATGCAGCGGGCGAGAGAGGGACCAAGGCCTAAACTATAGGTACAATGCCAAGCTAGATGGGCAGAAAGGCTAATAAATCAATAACCATGCAAAACTAAAAATTATGATGACAAGGTATTACAAAATTAAGCAACTTAAAAATCAGAAAACTTTCTATATCCAGGTCTATATCAAGTTCTTATATCGAGGTCATTGGTCAACATTAAAGCCACAGGAGCTAAGAAGTGAGTGAGCAGAGGTTTAACGTCCCACTCGACACTTTATAGGTCATTTCGGGGACGATTTTTACAGGCCAGATGACCCAACCAACAGTGTCAAAGCACTGAAGGAAGCCAGTTGGCCACT
>Ga0126335_1001368_pt1 | contig 13552 bp, 9 predicted proteins | sample OlaspJWI45metaG_FD_108409 | JGI IMG/M metagenome (GOLD analysis project Ga0126335, IMG submission 108409) | Marine gutless worms symbiont microbial communities from Oahu, Hawaii - Olavius sp. 1 OAHU.JWI-45 metaG | ecosystem: Host-associated > Annelida > Digestive system > Unclassified | place... | reverse complement strand
CTTGTGCCGGGCGTCAATCCGGTTGCTATTTACTGCCTTGTACAACAGACGACTCGTCTTACGTATGATCGCATATTGCAGGAACTGAAAGCAATGGTCCCTTTAGCTGCACCTGAACTTATACTACTCGATTTTGAGAGTGCTGCTATAAGTGCTTTTCGCGCAGCCTATCCTAACGCAACTGTCAAGAGTTGCTATTTTCACCTTACGCAGAGCGTCGTCAGAAAAGCGAATGAAATTGGCATGAAAGGCGACTGTGAGTCTGACGATGACTTGAGAATTGCTATGTGCTGCTTACCAGATTTGGCTATGGTCCCTTCCTCTGATGTGATGGACGTATTTTTGGTCTTGGCTGACAACATGCCAAATCACGACAAAATGCTTGAGTTGCACACTTATGTCAAAGGCAGACGGCGACCGGGACGCGCAGAAAATTACGACTTAGCCATCTTTCCAATTGACACATGGAATCACTTTGAAACGGCGGGTCAGGACATTGCAGGAACCACAAATGCGGTTGAAGGCTGGCATTATGTACTGCAGGCGCTCTTTTAATGCCACCTCCCGACTTTGTGGGCTTTTATGAAAGGGATTGAGAAAGACGTTCAAATGCATCGTGCCGCCTTTCACCAATGTATTGCTGGTTCGCAGATTGCTATTCCTAAGAGATACAGGGAATTGAACGTGCGAGTGCAAAATTTTAGTTTACTTGCGTGCAATATTGTGCACCTTTCACACTGTTGAAAAGTTGGGTCTACCAAAGTCTAACGTCGTAAGCCGGAATCTACCGGAATTTGCAAAAACGACTTGGGTCCGCCATTCAGAAATTCTCGGGAGGATCGGCTTAGCCTCATCTATTATGTATCAGGCTGCTAGATCGCGTCTGGAGGCAGGGTTGGCTGGGTAACACTATTAAGTTTCGCATCTAGGCTTACAATGCGTGTGACATAAGCATATCTTATAAGGTACGTTGTAAATTAAATTCTGAGGTTTTGAAAATGCTGCATTTTCTTTTATTTATTCACATTTATTATATGGAGTCGAAGTATATGCAAACACTTCTAAGTCGTAACTAAAACGATTAATGGTGCTGAATAATAAAATTCTGGGGTGTGACAAATGTAGCCACGTGATGTACGTACTGTACAGCTATATAAAAAGTATAATACTTTACCTATTCCAGAATTGCACAAGTATCAGATACTTTTGTTGGTGCACAAATTATTGTATCATAGCAATAAATTGCCTGCAGCTTTTGACGGCTATTTTGTTCCAAATTCTGCAGTTCATTGCTATAGTAGGCCTACTAGAAGTAGCAGTGATTTGTTGTCTCCACAAACTGCTGTTGGTAAAAAATTAATAAAGTTTAAAACTAGCCACCTGTGGAATCTTCTGATCAATTAAAGCACATTCGGTCTCCAAATTCCTTTAAACTACAGTTAAAAATATTTACTTAATAAAATATGCTGATAAAAATAAGTAATATTCGGCAACTATGAATTGTGTACTGTAGGGCCTATTATTGTTAGTGCTTAGGCACTAGACATTGATTTAGTTGTTTCAGCAAGTAATGTTTGTGTATATTTGGTCTATTTTGTTTTATTGTGTGTATGGTAGCCAGCGTCGATGGGCTGAAGCCCTTTTTGGCAACCAGCCTTTTTGGCAAATAAATTTTCTTCTTCCTGTCATCACCGCTATATATATGCTTAGACATGTATGATGAAAGCTGATGCTGCGAAACTGGAGGCCTTTCATATGATGAAGCAAAGGCGGATACTCGGCATTTTCTGGTATGAATTGGTAACGAACGAGGAAGTCGCCACTCTCTCACAGCTGCCGTCCATAAATGGAGCTAAGTCGGAGGAAACACTCTCTCTTTGACCACGTCAGGCGTATGGATCAGGCTGCTCCTGCTCACCAAGCCCTACACCTCTCAGTCACGACACCACAGGGCTCAGGACAGTTTGGCACGTTTAGCACCTGGAGAAGACAACCAGGTCGTCCACATAAACGCTAGGTGGAGCAAGTCACCACAAGAACAAGACTTTCTCCTTCTGATGTTTGGACTGTTACGAGGGATCGGTCAGCATTGAGGGCGCTACGACCCGTCGACGGTCAAGCGTAGAGAGAGATTCCGGGAGCCCGTCAGTCCTCATTAATTCAAAGACTGGCACTAACAGTAACCCAACCCTACAACTAACCCTAACCCTAACCCGGAATGACACCCCGGAATGGCGGACCGTTACCTCAGAAAACGAAAGACTAGACGTAGCGTAGACGCTGTTATCATAATTCTGTTCGCTAGGCGGCGCAACTTGAGTGGCAACGAATGGTGGCAGACTGAACTGAACTATTTGTACTTTTGCACTATGAGTAGGCGGGCCTATGAGTAGGTGGAGTTATATGTCCCAAGCGATACGGGGCGACTGAAAATGCGGGAGTGGAAAATGCGATACGGTCAAAAATGCAAGGGTGGAAAATGCAGGAGTAGGCTAGCCGTATGAGAAACCGAACCGAGATTATACAGTGAGACAGCCTCAAGTTACTTCCTAAAAATTGTCCTTAGACTTCTGACTGTGTAATGTCTGAATTTTATTGCATTATAAAATAGCGACGACCTTTATTTTGTATAGTGGTAGATTTCTAGATGGGCACACGTGATGTGATGCAAGATATTAGTGAACATAAAATATACCTGGTTTAAAGGATGCTTAAACGCTGATTTTTAGTTTGCTGATTTTCGTCATATTTCGCATTTTCACTGTAATTATTTGATACTATCAAACACAAGCTTTAATGTGCATACATGCTCGCTGTTCATGAGCATTGTTTACAAACTGAGACCGATTCGCTGTAGCTTACACTACTGGTATCTTATAGTTTTCCATACTGATGGCTCTCCATCCGTTATCGCTCCTGCATTTTCCTCTCCTGCATTTTACACTCCTGCATTTTCAGCGCCCCCCCCCCGCGATACATTAACAAGAGGCCAAATTAATTTGGCAATGGCTGCATCGAATGCACCGCACACACTGCATGCGCTGGAGTCTCTAGCTTTAGCCGTTCTTGAGATATGTAGGGGGTCGCAGAAGTTAAAAGTAGGTCATGTGACTCCGCCCAGGACCGCCGTATGACCTACTTTTGCGTAATTTTGGTTAGGATCTGCAGCCCTCTGGTTGTCAAGTTTCTAGCCTCAGCCATTGCGGAGATAAGAGGGGGGTCCCGAAATTCGAAAGTAGGTCGTGTGACCAAGTCCCCGACCCACATGACCTACTTTTGCATAGTTTAGGTTAGGGCCCTCAGGTGTCTATAAGCAAACAAAATTTTAACTCAGCTTCAGCCACTCTTGAGATATGTAGTGGGTCTACAATAGGCAAAATTTTCCCCAACTACCCCTCCCCTTTTCTATGGGGGATCAGGACTTCCATGAAACACAATGTTCCATGGACCCCCATGGAGTGTTCACCCCAAACAGGATCTTGATTCGTTTAGCCATTTTTGCACAGTGAAGCCGAGTTGAGCTGCGTGACAGAGAGACTGTAAAACTGACAGACAGACACGGCGATCATTGGTGACAATAGTCTGCATCTCGTGCATTCGATGCAGCCTAATAATTACTTATTTTGGAGAGTCATGCAGGCAATCAGTTGCATTGGTGCTGACAACCAAAACCGAGTAACAGAATAAAACGTGCACAAAATATTTTGCACAAACATAAATCATAAATAATAAATCATAAACAAACAACAATGCTACAGAACCACGGTTTAGTTAGTCGACGCCTTTACGACGTCTGGCCAGGAAACGGAGTGGGCTTACTGTTGCAACCCTGAAGCTCACGGGTTGTAAGTTGTAACTCACAACAGTAAGCAAATTCGTGTTCGGTTGTAATAGAATCAAGTAAAACTGTTAGGTGAATACCATGACCATCGCCTAAAGTTATCCTTGAAAGAGGAATGCTAGTATGCTCCCAATAATAGGTCTACTTAAATATCTCAAAGCAATAATTAAGCTTACTGTACAGGTCTATATTGATGAAACGGATGCATTCCATAGGCCTATGGGGCCTTAAATGTTTCTGTGAGTTGTTGGGGCCTAATTGTTATTCATAGAATGCTCTGCGGTCCACAAATAGCACAAATTGAGAATCGATTTTTGATTCCATGTCAGTTGAGACATAAAACCGCATCTAGGCCTATATACACATTATTAAATTAGTTGGTTTTCTTGCCGAAGCTACATGCTGCAACTCTGTTTCGGATCAGATTAACGCCAAGAGCATCGTTATCGTTTGCTTAACGCAACTTCTGACTGATGCTGCGCAGTCGTTCAGCGCACACTGTTGTAGTGTCTCGTCGAGATGTTTCACAGTCAGTCAGCAAGACGCATTAACCAGACATATCAAACTGATTAAACAGTATCATCAATCACCAATCAATGTTACAACTAGTCACTCTTTCGTGGCCTCTCGAGATGTCTGGAGTCTACAAATGGCTTCAGGCGATGAGCTACCTTCTCAGGGACCCACACGCACAGCAAACAATAAGTTAGTGTGAAGCCGTGACGACAATTTCAGTCATGTCTGGTGTTTGTCAGGAGTTTCGGCATCTATCTGACAGAAAGTACACCGACGTGACAGTATCGGGTGTCTAACTTGATATCTCGATCATCAACAGGCCATTTCGAACTACAGACTTTCGTCAACAGCTGTCAGTTTTGTAGATTCGGTTAGGAATGTATTTTTTCTAACAAGATTTTCCATCACGTGCATCATTGCATGTGCAATGTGCATGTATTAGAATACCATCACTGTTGACATTTCGTATTTTACTGCCGTCGTTGTCTTATAATGCAAGAAAACAATAATGTATTGCGATTACGGATATGTGTCCATTTCTGTTTACGATAAAATTTCATCCATTCCGAATTACTATTAGTAGCCTATGCTAATATGCAACGTATTAGGCTATGCATTTATGCGATATTGGGCCAGCAATTTAGCATTTTCAAGATTCAGTAAAAGCACAAGAGCACCGTTATCGTTTGCTTAACGCGAATTCAGATTGGCAGTCGTTTTAAATTGATCGATTTGATTAATATGGCGTAGGAAGTAGCTGAGCCTGATGTATGAATACTGCTGCATGCGACTGATGGGAAATCAATGCCACTCGTGTCTGAACATGAGCTTTACAGGCTAACCAACGAAGTTGCGGCGTGTATTGCTGACGGCTTCAGTTTTACCGCCCTATGACGGCCGACTGTATGCGTCGAAGGTTCATGTAGACGGTTGGTTTGCTGCGGCATTCGGCGCTATTGATCCAGCTGCAGTGCTACTACTGCTGAGGCTGTAGCGACCGCAGAGACATCGAGTGTTTTCCTCAGCGCCGACTGTCAGTTCGCCGGAGTTTTTCCAGAGCGTTGTCTAGCAGTCAGCTGCGGGGCATTGCCTGCCGAATGTACACTTCCAACATACAACGTAGGCCGCACACCGCCGCTCGCCGGGAGTCAGAACGAAGTCGAACACAACTTAGTTCACAAACAGGATCTGCGTCGTTTAAGCTTATTACGCCGTACAGACGAGCAAAATTCCAGGTAAATATGAATGAATTACTGTGCGTAGCCTACTTTATTAAGCGAGCACAGGCAACGCTGTTTTTAGAAGGCGGCATTGTGTGTACGTGAGATCGATTGGTTTGTTCAAATGCTTTATATCTGTGCATTGATGCATTTGTTCAATAGATGGCGCCTGTGTGACGTATGCTGCAGGCAACTCTGATGATCGATTTGCATTGCACTTTGCTAATGTGCAGCAAATAATCACAATACGCCACGTTTATCGTATAATAGAAATACGTTATCGCCTGTTTAGTTTTGAAGGTCGGTTTTTCGAGTTTTATAAAATGCATTTTAGAGGCGACTGTAACTGCCCTTTTAGAGTCTTGTACACATTGCTCAACCACTGGTTGATCGTTGGTGTGGTTGCTCGCGATTGTCCCATATGCTGGTAAGTGTTAATGTTTAATGGCAGTGACAGTTCTACGTCTTTCCCCTTTACTAAAAACAAAGCTTTATATTGGGGACGAACAACAACTTGTATAGTCCAGTATGTCGTAGTATCTTGTTATCTGAACCTAGCACCGCCAGTGGTTTAAGGGCTATTCGTTCTTAAGACCATCATTCGCCCAAGGGAGCCGAGGTAATGAGGCACATAGCGCGTTGGATCGATTGTCCTATCGATTAGTTCATTATTAGTAAACTCCATTGCTGTTTGCGGGCCACGAATCCACTGATCCATACCTAATCACCGTTTCCAGGATGGCGATCTCGAGTATTAAGCGAATTCGCATATGGAACTGTTTGGCTTTCAACGCAATGTTTTGTAATGTTTTCAGAGCAGACAAACACAGGTGCGTTTGTAATTACTGCTCGTAATTTGATTAATGATATAAAATTACGAGCAGTAATTACAAACACACTTGTGTTTGTCTGCCCTGAAAACATTACAAAACATTGCGTATTTCTCACCGTTTTAACCCCTCCTTTTATCTCTCTCAGCGTTTTAACCACTTTTGTCTCATGATTCCTCACTAACTCTCTTTAGCACCGCGACATTGCAGCTAAATTTTAACGACAAATTTCGTACAAAGTCGCACGAATAAATACTCGTACTGCCAACCCTGTCAGACGTCATGAGAAACTAAAGTTATTTAGTTGTGGTCGTTGCCCGCATGAGAATAGCAGATATAGCTGGCTAATTTCGAGCACGTAATGGGCAGCATAGCCTGGAAGGCGTAGTGCAGTACAGCAGTAAGCATTGTAATTACTTTTTATTACCATTTACCAGTGACGCAGACGGCATTCCGGCGTTTCTGCTGGAGCAGCTGGCGTAAACAGACCTCATTCCGCAGCAGCAGCAGCAGCAGCAGCAGCCTGGAATGTAGAGGAGCGCCCAGTAATACAAATCGAACGCGTACACTTGTCGTAAAGGTTCTGTTGAAATTATCGCTGCGCTGCGTGTATCGTCGCCGTTAAGCACCAGCATTCTGTGCTGACGAGTGTTGCTTGGCGACAGACCGAACTCATTAAAACTGCAGACGACAGCTGAGCACTACGACAAACTGACTGCAGTGAGACACAGTTACCTTCTCACTCACAATATGTCCACGAGCTATAAATTATTAAACGAAAGATCTCCGTCAAAGGAAGTGATATGTACGTGAGCTACCAAAACTGGTTATCCAGGTGATAGATACCTGTTGTGTAGGCAAGTAGGAATCCGCATTTGTATATAGTTTAACGGCATGACGGGCGGAGAATCCGACGGCTACTTTATGTGGAATTTTGCGTTAAACTCCCAGCACATCACTACTTAATTAAGCAACTTTCTTCTATCCCAGCTGCCTGTCAGTCAACGAAGCGTTTAGTACCGGTGAAAGAGGAGCTAAACTACGTGATACGCTGGCCCTGTTCTCTGGTCCTGCAGCTGTAGCAGCAGGTGTCTAGATGCGGAAAGTAGAAGGTCAGCTCCGCCAATACACTTATCAGAAGTTACTCATGGGCGAGGCATTCGTTGTATGCCAATAAGCCACTAAACTTCAGTAATTGTACACAACTGTATAGTCTGTTCCAATAATAAGTAAGTCACTCTTGTTTTCTACGTAGCTCCTAAATTTGTTGAGATATTGTCTTTTTACAGATTTTTTGCCCAAATGTTTTTCACGTATAGCAGAATACTGCGTATAAACAACACCATTACTATAGTTATGGAGCACCACGCCTATAATGAAACCCGCAAAAGGAAGGAAGCGCTAGCCTATGTGAGCCGGCTATGTATGGTACGAGCACCTGCTGCGTGCAAATACAGTACTGCTACTGTGTTATTAGATCGCCCATTCGTTATCGATTCCCCCTCTCGCGTGCGCTGCGCTCGTTGTTAGCTTTTATCGCAGTGGCGCTATTGCTAAACCGGGCGCGACCTCTGCCGGTTTTAGGGCGATAGATCACGCGCTACACAGGACAGCTCGTCTCTCACGTTTCTTCTCGGTTTCATCCGCAGTATCTCGGTGTACTATGCATGGCGTGAGATAACGAAAAGAGGCTTGCCGCCAGCTAGTGTGGAATGCGATAGGTAGCCTAATTAACGTTACGAAAAACGACACAATCCCGGGAAGTCTTGGGATTCCGATATTTCCGCACTTGACATGCGAGGTTGTTTGCATTATTACATGAAGTGATCTCAACTTGTCGATAGAGTTCAGTTTTTAACGCAGCTTTTACAAGCGCACCATGTATGTCATACGCGTAGACGCCGCATTAAACTAAACTGGAGTGTGCTGTCTTTCCGGGCATCGAAAACGTGCATGTTTATCTCTTCCGTTGTCGTGTTTACGTCCACGTGAACTGATGATGGCTCTGTTGGCTAGAAGTTGGCTTTGTTACTTGTATTAACAACAGTGTAATGTCATTGCTATAATAACATTCTGAATTCAGAATGAAGTTTTGTTAATCCGGGCTTACATTCGATGAATGGTCACGTACATCAAAGATCCGTTCTCTGCTGCTACAACGAGCCTGCGCCGCGCTGCGGTTAATATGAATGCAAGCCACGAAGAGAGTCGCAGTGTCGTTATATATTGGCGCCGTAAAGCGACGACACGGCGGTAGGGCGGGCACTGAACTGGGAGCCGATGACGCGGCGACGGCATAAAGGCTTGCGCCGAATGGCATCGGATTCGCCGGTCCGGGTCCGTGCGCCGTCAGATGCTGTTGGCAGTGATATTTCAGCTCTGTACTTTTTTTATCAACTTCGATTCTGTTTTATTCCAGTATTTTTCAGTGTTCTGTTTCCAGTTTCACTTATTTAAAGTTTTAAAATGTTGTGTTACTTTTAGTTTTTAGTTTTCGTTGTAAAAACAATTCCTAGTTTTCTGTGGCGGTGTTCAGGGTGTAAAATGTACGAATATATTAAACGTACTTACATATATATCTGCTATATGTTAAATGTAATATGATCAACATAATATGTACCGGCATATTCAGTTGCAGTTCAGTTAGCTAGCTGATAGGGTTTTCAATGCAGTTTCAGTTAAGTGAAGTGTCACTGGCGGCTGCTTGGCGGCTGCGGCTGCTGGACTGAATCACTATATCAGTGAAGGACCATTTTTATTAACGTTTTGGCCGTCTAGTTCTTGATGTAGCAGGCTCACTGCTCAGAGAGTGCACTGCTCATTGCTGTAAACTGACCTTCTTTGGTTTATGTAGCCAGAGGGCATGAAGGAACTGAGATAGTTGCAGATAGTCAACAAAAACCAACGCCGTTTTCTTTATTTGCATTAAAAGCAGTCTAGATGCGCCTATATTGCTTTAGGTTTGCATCAAGCCAGTCGCATGTGACAGCAGCTGTCACACTGCGAAGGAACATGTTTTATGAGCCGCCTTTGCTGCGTGCATAATGTATCTTCGCTATCTTGGTTCTGTTTTGGCGACGTATTTAGCGAACCACTGAATACACTACTGTCAAATTTTATGCCTGTGCCAGCCTACATAAGCGAAGGAGGCATATATGCACTCGGATCGCATGCCGTCGCTGATTCTGTTTGTTTGTCGGTCCGTCTGTGATCGCTGGCCACGATTGGAGCAAAATGATGTATTTGGTTGTTTGCATGACTGGTATTTTCTGTACTGTGCTTTGTTCGTTACTGCTTAGTCACAGTCCGAGCGGCTCGTGTTGCGTTTGCTGCAATGGCTACTGCTGGATGACGTGGCACTTAACGGATTGTTATTCTTGTCTTATCCTGAAGTCTCCCACTGGTACGGTATAATGGTCTTGCTTTGTGCTGTTGTGTGTCCGCTGATATTTTCGTCGTGCGTAAGTCAACGAACTGCCCGTTTCGCTGCCGTACCATGCGGACAGCCTCAGTTGCCGTTAATCGTGCCCGGCATATCGCATCGCGCGCAGCTTGTGGTCGAGTCCGAGCGTTGGTCTGTTTACTCATGCTTTGCGTCAGCAGCAGCAGCCGCAGCAGCAGCAACAAAAGTTAAGCTGTGGCAGAGTGGCAAACTCTGGTCAGTTGATGATGACGTGCCGGTGATGGAGCGAAACCTCTCGCGTAAGTTGAGTCTGTATATCGACTTTTAATTCTGTTTCCTCTAGCGGCGATTTTCGGCGACTTAATTCTAGACCGGTTGACAGATGTTTTACTGCGCTGTGCGTCTGCCTTCTGTGCGTTTATACTGTTCGGGCTTAGCGTATCACTCAAATTAACGAATAGTCATTAGTAGGCACACACAAAGTTCAAATTTAGTTACAAGCTTTTCGCGTTAACGACCAATTCAAGAAAAAGTCTAGTCAAAATCATAGTGTCACATACAGTAACTTTGGATTTGGGGAAAATCACGGCACTTTGTGTGTATTCGCCATAACGGCTGTATTCAGCAGTGCATTTGTAGTGGCGTCGTGTATAAGTGATAACACCTGTCAGTTCGTCATATTTTCGTCCTAGTCTTACACTTAAGTTCTTTCAAAGTTTTTTTAGAATTTGCTAAATGGCGCCTCCGTAAAAGAATCAGCATCTGGCTTGAATGAACGTTAGTGCTGATTTCATACATTTTTCTTTTATTAAGCGGTTAAAGATGTATAAATATTCTGTGTTTCGTGCAGATTTGATTCTGTTAAAGCGACAAAAGCCACTCAATATGTCCGGCAGTGACCACCACGAACTGACAGATCCGATAACGAACGGCGTCGCGGGACGCGTTGCCTCTGGATCAGGTTACCCGCCTTTACCACACACACCTGACAGCCCTCATAGCTCTTCCAAGAATCGACCGCCACCAAAGTTCTGGGAACGATCGCAGTCGGCAGCCGAGTTGGACCGCCCAGCACGCTACACGTCGACGTCCATGCTGGAATGTAGCGAGGGCAGCATGGGTGGCGCAACTGGCGGCGGGAAAGTGTCGGAACATGCGAGCGTTTACTGGGACCTATCAACGGCCGACGACGAGACGTCTCGCCACGGCGGCAAGTTCAAGATCTCACTACAGACAATTCATCAGAAAGAAGAAATGACGCCCGGCAGTGGAACGACGAGTCCGACCGTATCGTTCCAAAGGCGCGTCATTCGACGGATGTCGTCAGAGTCAGCGACGTCGGCCGCCGAGCGCCCGAAGACCGAGTGTTCCGAGTTCTCGCTGCCGCCTGCAGCAGTCGACTTTCCCGGTTCACCAGTTGTCAACTGCTCGCCGCCACTGCCGCGCTCTGACGACGTCGACGTTGTTCAGTCTGGGGTGACGTCGAAGTCGTCGGTCCAAGCGCATCGCTTTACATTCACGTACAACAACAATCACGGTGGCGCAGGCTCTCCTAGTCTGAGTGCTGGTGGCAAGCCGAACTTGGCAACTACGCTCGCCAATGCCATCCCGGTGATGCGGGAGAACATTCAGGTTCTGAAGCTGGGTAGCAGCGGTGGTGCGTCCGTCTCCGAGCTCTGTCACGTGCTGCGTAATATTCTGCAGATGATCGAAGCGGCGTGGGCGATGCCGGCGATTGGGCGCGACGTCGCGTACGGTCTGTGTGATGTGCTACGGAATGACGGCGGCGTCGACGTGCTGCTGCGCAACTGTGATGTCGACGCCGATATGCCACGCGACCTGCGTCTCGGCTCGGCCCAGGTGCTTGCCGAGTCAATGACCGTCGGTAACCGCGACTACGTGGCTTGCGGCGGCGGTCTGGAAGTCATCGTGCAGCTGGCGACGTGTGCCCACGACGATCCTCCACTCAGCTTAGCCGTCACCGGGATTCTCGAGAGCTTGTTCAAACATTCGCAGGCGACATGCGCCTCTCTGATCCACCGTGGAGGCCTTGACGCGGTCCTGTACTCATGCCGTACCACCGACGTCCCACGCTTGAGGCGCTGTGCCGTCGCACTGGCGAACCTCGCCATCTACGGCGGCGCAGACAATCAACAAGAAATGATCGAGCACCGCGTACCCGAGTGGTTGTTTCCGCTGGCGTTTAGCGATGACGACAGCACACGCTACTATGCGTTCTTGGCAATCTCAGCGCTCGGTTCCAACGCGACGCTGGAGGCCGCCGTTGTCAGGTCAGGAACGCTCGGTCTCGTGGAACCGTTCGTCCGGTCGCACGATCCGACGGAGTTCGCTCGCAGTGACCAGGCACACATGCACGGTCAGTCTCAGGACTGGTTACGTCGGCTCGTGCCTCTACTGCTCAGTCGGCGAGATGAAGCCCAAAGTCTTGCCGCGTTCCATTTCGCAATGGAGGCGGGCATACGTGCCGAGCAAGGCAAACTTGAGGTACATATGTCATAGACTTGGCAAACAATGCTTTTAGGAAAATATTTTAAACTAAGTCTTACGATATTGCCAATGAGTGTGTTCTTATTTTTTTATTTCGTTTATTACTGACTGCATTAATCAGCAAGGCTGATTCTAAATCAGAATTTCGAAACTGAAATTATTTGTATTAAAATCTGAACTTTAACTCTAATCCGGAGGCGGCTCATAAACACAGTGATGAATAAAAACATGAATATTTATGCATAGTTTCGCTCACAACGTAACAACTCATATTCGTTGTAGGCCTTCATACGGATCATGTAATGACGGCATTATACTCGCAATGCAAAGAAAAATGTGAGAAAAACGGTTTGGCTTTGTTTATTTCTTGTAGGTGTTCCGAGACATTGGCGCTATCGAGCCGTTGAAACGTTTGGCGTCGGGCATCGTCCAGCAAGCGGCACGTTTTGCAGGTGAGGCGCTGCGGCTCATTGGAGAAGAGGTGCCGTTAAAACTCTCTCCGCAGGTGCCACTCTGGATGTCGGAGGATGTCATTCGATGGCTGCATCAGGTACACTGCAGCTGTAACTGCATAGATCATTGTATCCCACAGTCTTTGATAATTACTGATAGCAGGATCATTTTTACCATGTACCGAACAACTTATTGCCAACAAAAGTTGAATGCTCGTAAGAGAAAGACGACATACAGAGATCACTGGTAGGTCTAGTAAAAACCAGTTTCGTTTCTGAATTTTACTTCACTGTTATTTGTTGTACCCAATACCCATTACGTTCACTAGTTGCCGATAGCTTTATGAAAGATTTCGATGCTGCTGCCGCTGCTGCTGATGATGATGATAATGTTATTCTTAGGCGACAAGAGACTTCCTGTAATCTTCACTAACCGACAATAAAAGTAAAGGTAAAGGTAGATGACACTTGATATAGTGCCTCTTTATGGGTCAACCCCATCAGAGAAGCGCGCAGGTATGGCACGCGTTTTCAAGGGATAACAAAGTTTTACCTACCACACATGCGTTTATCCACGAATAGAATGAACCATACCTGCCTTTGTTTTCCCAGCCGAAGTTGGTCCTCATTTACCGACCCCGGAGGGATGGAAGGCTGAGTTGGCCTAGACACCACCATGGTGAGTAAGTAGTCTGCCCAGGACAACTATGTGACAGAAATCACAGTTATTAGCTGCTCAGACCGTCACGCCTCACCGGGCAACTGGAAACGCAGCAGGCTAT
>Ga0126335_1001367_pt1 | contig 13554 bp, 7 predicted proteins | sample OlaspJWI45metaG_FD_108409 | JGI IMG/M metagenome (GOLD analysis project Ga0126335, IMG submission 108409) | Marine gutless worms symbiont microbial communities from Oahu, Hawaii - Olavius sp. 1 OAHU.JWI-45 metaG | ecosystem: Host-associated > Annelida > Digestive system > Unclassified | place... | reverse complement strand
TGAGCACAGCTAACTTGAAATCGATGCGTTCCGGAGACCGCAGCCAGTGTAGGTCTCGCAGTATTGGTGTGACATGCTCATACCGAGTAGATCGATGTATCAGTCTGGCGGCGGCATTGGGAACCGACTGAAGTCGACTGAGCTGAGACGCAGGAAGTCCTGCGAGTGTTGCATTGCAGTAGTCAAGATGTGGCATAACCAGCGACACGACCAGCGAATGGAACACAGAATCGGACACTGAGCGTCGGATGCTGCGGAGCTGTCGTAACACAGCGAAACAGAGTTTCAGTGCAAAACGGTAACTATGTGCGTCTGTCCACGCAAAACTCAAAACTACTCGTCAGAAATTGATATGACTTGATAAGCATGTACGACGTTGTACTGTCAACAAATTATGGAAATGTGTGGATGTTGACAACATTTGACCTTAACCTTTGACCTTCAGATTTATTGTTGTATCTACTCTTTTTGATTCAGGCTCTAACTACTGAAATTCTTGACACTAGCAACTTTATTTTTGGGCATGAAGATAGGAACTTACGTTTACGTCACAGTCTACGTTAATGACAGTGTTAGAACCTTCGTATTCCTATGTGTAGTTGGAAATTATGTCTAAATTTCCAATCCCAAATCCTTGAATTTTGGCCACTGGCAGGAATCACAAGAGAAAACGGTAGGCTTAATCATGAAAAATGGTTACTTGCGGCCGTGGTATAGGCCTACATGGTGTCACGAAATTAATAGCACCCTATAAATCTTAAACGGCAGACATTAATAATGGCACCTGACTTGCTTAACTTCGTGTGTGGGCAAAGCGCTAGCATTAAATGCGCCGGCTGAGCATTTGAGAATGTCTTTCTCTAGCAACGTGGTACACAACAGAAAAGTCGCATTTAACTTCTTTAAGGCCAGATTACTTCAGTTAGCAAAACCCCGCACAAAGTCACTAAGAACACGCTACTTTTTAAGACTTTGTATACTTTTTATACTTTATATTTTCCTTATGTGTTATGTAAAGGAGTAATTGCAGTCTGTGACTTTACATTAATTTTGTCACTCCCTTTCTCACTTTGGCGTAGTCTAGTACCCATTTGAAAAACAACTTAAAATTCCATCTACACAACTCTGAATTAACTACGCCTCTACCCGACTTCAGCTTCGGCTCCGGCCAAAATTTTGGCCGGATTTTCAGATTCAACTGGATTTAGGAAAAACAAACTGCTACATTGAGACTTTTCACATAAAATGTCAGCCTCAGATACTCGACATCAGATGATAGGATCACATTCGTAATGTCGACGTTGCAAACCAGACTTGTCTCCCTCCAGGCATGGATCACATCGTCAAACGTCACAACTCCAATTTCTGTCACATCGCCAGGATGCCGTGCACTGTCCCAGTCCACCAGGCTTTACGCTGTCAGGTTGACCTGTCTCTCGGCCGTTTCCCAGACATATCATGGAAACGTCGTCTCGGTCCTCCTCCGAAGCTCTGGCTGGACCAAATCCGTGACGACAGCCAACACTCACCAGCCGATGTGTGATGAGACGCTGTCAGGCGCCGTCATCTAGGAGCGACGCAACGGTCCTTGACGACTACGCGCTAACGACGACGACAGCAACATCACCTGACAACGTGCTTCTCAGTTGTTATTTCTGAAGTACAATTCAAAACTGATTATGAGTCGAAAGGACAAATAAAATGAACTGATGCCTTACTGAGTGGTCGTTTAGCTGTCTGTGATGTTGGTGACTTTTGTGAGAGTCGTGTCGTTGCTAAACAAAGTTTCTCAGTGTTAGTTGATGTTTCACAATTCTATTTTTTGTGATATTTAACAGAGTTACAAATGCGGCTCCGGCTGCGGCTCTAGTCTGATTTGGAAAAAGCAAATCTGGTACATAGAAGTAACGCTGATGGAGTTTCTCCAGTTAGCCTACTAAAAACGCATTAAAGTTTGCTCAGCCTTGCGCCCGGCTACCGTTTGCTCCTAGGGCGTCTTGCAAATGTTCTTTCTTTTCTTCTTACTTACTTACTTAGGCTTACTTATTTATTTACTGTAGGTAACAGGAGTTATGACTCAGGGCCGCAGTAACGGAGAGGAGTGGGTCACTTCATACGTTGTGTCGTACAGTCTTGACGCTTACACGTGGAAATACGCCGCAGACTTCAACGGCAACAGAAAGGTAACAGTACTTCGCACACATTTATCGGCATGTTTACATTACATGTGTATTAGGCTACATAATATCACATCTTGTTGTACGACAACTCCTCGACCAATCTGACACATATAGTTTGAGCATTAAGTTTGAGCATTAGCTCACCGTGCCTATCTTTCAGCAGTCGTTAATACGCTAAACTGCTTCAGTTATATGTTTTGTCACGAAAATGGTATGTTGTAATTTGCTAATTAGCAATTGAATTATTGCTACTCAATTAGACTCCTAAAGGTTAGTCGACAATCATTTGTATTTTTGCACCAAATTTGCATCCTCGTATAAACTATCGCCGAGGTTGCTGATCGTAGCATAAGTAATTAGTTATCAATTGGCAAAAACACCAGCACCGGATGTCGACAAAGGAATTGTCGTTCAAGTTGAGTGCGGGTTAAAACGATGCGATCTCACTGTAAGTGCATTCTGCTCGTGCTTTGCGGTTCAGAGCAGCGGTATTACTTTAGAGTGGGTGAGTGAGTGAGTGCAGCCTTAACGTTCCACTCCTTAACGTCGTACTCGACACATTATAGATCATTTTTGGGGAAACCAGCAGTGTCAAAGCACTAAAGGAAGCCAGTCGGTTGTCAAGATTAGACTCTAGTCACACCAGGACAATTCCTTCATATTAGGCTATAATAAACACACAGGCCTCTGAAAACAGTAAGAAAAAAATCCACATAATGTTTAGAGGACAGCTGCACACGTGACTGTACAGGTGTTCGAAGGCAACACGGACGCGTACTCAACACAGTACGTCTACCTCACTGAACCTGTCATGGCAAGATTCGTTAAGTTTCACACACTCAGCTGGCATCAACATCCCAGCATGAGGGTCGAGATCATCGGCTGTCAGGGTGTGATTCTCAATCAATCAAATCTACAAGTCTCTCTGTCTGTCTGCGATTTCTATGCACCGTGTCACAGAAAATAGAGAATAATAGTATTCTTGTTTCATAAAGCAACTTATGGAAGCCATGCCATGCATCATCTGCTCCGCAGTCCTAAGTCCTCTGGTTATAATTTCCGAACTCTTGACCGTGGCTTGTGTGTTAACCCCATTAAATCTGAACTCCTCAAAGACATTAATGGTTAATATTCAGTGACTGCTATTGATTTCCTGTGCATTGTTTTGCATTGTGTCTGTGTATTTCTGTGTATTTACTGAGATAGCTTATAGTTATTGCAGTAATACCATATCACGCGTTTTCTGTGACATGTTTATACATATTAAATGAATAAATAAACAAACAAATAAACATTAGCAGGTTCAGATAGGCCTATGCCAATCCACTTAGAATCGGTTTTGATTCTGTAATTCTTTTACCAAGCTGTCGTTTAATGCAATGTTTTTCAATTCATGAAACCTTCTGTAAACGGCATTTTTGTGACGTCACAATTATGTCATTACCAGTTATTGATGTTGTTAGCAATGAAGAAATAATTAGCAAGTTTTCGGTTCCCTGAATATAATGCGTGCCAAAATGACGAAGATATAACTATCCAGATTTGTCGAAGTTACGTACGAAGTAATGATGTTTTCATTTTTTCTGGGACACTGCGTGTGATGTGTCTGTGTAGTGTGCAAGAGCATCATGACGCTGCCTCCGTTTGTGCGAGTCACTGCTTCAAGCCAAGCCTCGAGTCGACGTCGCCGATCATGCAAGGCGGAAGACGGTCTCATCTTCTCCAACAAAGCTTGGTGTGCCAAACGCGATAACGGTCGGTTTGGCTGCCCGGCGCAGTGCGTTGGCGCGGCATTTGCTATGGCGACGTGGCTGTCTGTGTGTGTCACGTTGATGTACCTAAACGACTGAGTCGATCATCATGCGACCTTCACCAGATTGTAGCCCAGCCATTCTAGTTTTCCTACACCAATTATGAACCTGATAGATCAAGGGGATGGAGGGCGTCAAATGGGGGAGGGGCAAATAAAAGTCGGAATATCTGGCTAGAGGAATGGGAGTAGGGGAAACGTTGCTTATTGTACTGTAGGCCTATATAAATGCAGCTGTTCCGACTACTTCGCGTTCGCCAGGTAGCGCCACCTTCGATACGCGTATCGCTTAATCACTTCAGCCACTTGTTATAGGGCGTGTAAGTAGTTTAATAATATATCCATATCATTTGTTTTTCGTTACTTCCGGCGACCTCTCCATTTCACCAGCATAGGAGTTCCACGATAATACCGACCAAGATATGACTACACCGCGGTAGCGATAATGGTAAAACTATGGTTTAACCATGGTGGTCAAACCGTGGTTGAACCATGGTTTAATTACCATGAACTGTGTGGTTGAACAATGGTACGACAACCATGGTACAGCCATGGCAAATGAACCATGGTTCGTTTACCGTGGTAAGAGTATTGTGCCATGGTAAATTTTTGCACCCTGGTAAATTAACGATGGTTGTACCATGGTTGAACTATGGTGGTACTACCATTGTCATACCATTGTACAACCATGTTGTACCATGCTACGAGAATGGTAGTACCACGGTGAACCCTGGTTGGACCATGGTATGACCAGCATGGCCGAACTATGGTACCATGGTCGGTTTTTATCGCCGAACTCCTATACTGATGAATGTAGACAGGTTACCGGAAATAGATAAAAAACCTTAGTAAAAGTGGATCTAAGATAAATAGTCATTGTCTAACTACAGGCGAGCAGTGGTTACAGTTCGACGTAGGACCAGCGAGCTTGGTAACCGGAGTGGTAACTCGTGGGCGAGGTGATACGGGCAAGAAACAGTGGGTGACCCGGTACAAGTTGGCATACAGTAACGATAGTAGAGACTGGATTTTTTACAACGATGCCAGTCATCTTGACCCAAAGGTAAGCTATATGCCTTGATTATGTGACAATTAGTCAGCTAGGACTTATCAACTTTTTTCAACATTTTTTGACAAGTTTTTGCCGCCCAACGCAATGCGTTAGGGCGGCTGTTGCTATGACGACGTGGCTGTATGGCTGTTTGTATGGCTGTCTGTGTGTCTGTCACGTTCATGTATTGTGCCCAAACGACTGACCAGCTGACAAGCGGAGTACATCTAAATACAAATATTTACATGCGACCTTCACCAGATTGTAGCCCAGCCATTCTAGTTTTTCTGTACCACATATGAACCCAATAGCTCGAGGGGATCCCACTTATTGAGGGCCTCAAATGTTGGGAATACGTTATGAATACCTTATTTTCATAGCTGCGTGGCGGCCTCTGGCGAATACGTTATATCGTGTTAGGTTTTACCATGTACGTGGGCAAAAAACTGCGCCCTTTTGTTTTGCAATAACTTTGTCCAAACTTTTTGTGTTGAAATATTTTTGGCACACATACCGGAATAAATTTGGAACATAACAACGTTATATCGTCAACCTTTGTTGAAGCATACAGGGTGGGGCAAATTGAACAGAGCCACTCATTTTAATGGCTTGTAACTCTAGATATACTGATCAGATCTAAACCACTCTTAGCAAACTTCAACGTCATTTCGTTCTTAATAAGAATCTGTCGTTTTTAGCTATTACCGATCGTTTTAAGAAAATACAGTAATGCCATCTAGCAAATAAATATGGCACAAAACATTCTCTGCCCTTATTAAACCATAAAAAAGAACATTTTTACTTACTTAAATTTTTGACATCATTGATGGCACCGGTAGTAACTAACTGCTTCACAGTGATGCCAGTCATTGTTGTTATTTGTTAAATTAGCTGTGTTTTTCTTACTTTGTAATGATCATTACATCAGTAATGATAGCCGATCGTTATTTATTACCACGACTTTTATTCACCAGATGGCGCCACTTTTTTGCATAAGTAATGTATGCAAATTATGTTGTCATGTTAAGAATTAAATGACCGTGTTGTTTGTCAAAAATGGCGAACATTCGAGCAGCATTTCTAAAGTTACTAGCTTAATTGCGTGGCCCTGTTTAATTCGGCCCACTCTGTATATATTTTTTTGGCCCACGGTGAATAAAAAGTTTTTTGTTCAAATAATGTCGTAGCCTCAAACGACTGTGCGACTACAACTTAATGCTACAGGTAGGCTAATGCTGCCGAATGTCGCCTGCGGGTGTTTTTGACGTTTAAAAAAACTGATCAGTAACACGATACAGTCTTATTCATTGTTGCGTCTGTATACTTTACAGCTAAAACTCGAGCCTCGCACACAATAATGAATGACTGACGTGTTGCTTCAACGGTGTCTGGCATATTTAATGACCAGTTCAGTTCGCCTAACGATGGTTGATCTATCGGATGAAGCGTTTTATTAAAAAAAAGTTTAATATTGTATGCCTGCATTTTATACTATAAATGCTGAAATGACGAAATTAACTTTAATTAAATTAATCTGACGTATTGAATAATTTAGCCAGCCGCCGTTGTTTAGTGCTCGATGTGCGTTTTCTAACATTTGCTGTTCATTTTTTATTTTATTATTTTTTGCCTGAAATAAAGTTACGATGGAAATGAAGAAAAGTCTAGAATAGATTACAGAATTTCCGTATTTTTTCTCTATAGATTTAGCAATCGATTGGCAGTTTTATTTTTGTGTCTCATGAATCTTTCAGTTTTTTAGTTTTAATGTTTTAGTAATTTTATTATTATTATTATTTTACTATTTTATTTTTGCTTTTACTTTGCACTTCGCCATTACGTTTATTTTAATTACAATCTTGATTGATAGTTTTCTTAAATAAGTAAATATTGAATAAGTAAGCCATGTGCTGTAAATAAATAATGCAACACAGGAGTTCGGCGCTAACTCTGACAAACGCTTAGAACGTTATCAGTTTCTCAACTCCCCATTCGTCGCCCGCTACATTCGCATCTACCCAGTCGGTTGGTCAAACAAGATCAGCATGCGAGCTGCACTCATCGGCTGCCCGTACTCAGGTTGGGCCCTTATAATCATCATCTTTATTTCATCAGTAATGATAGGTAGACTACAACGATTTTCATCACTTCACAACAGATGAATGAAGAGAAAAATTTAACTAGATTCAACCATAGAAACACTGTATGTTTTCTGAAACAATTTACACCATGAAAGCCTATTTTCTAAATATGTCGCAATCTTTTATCGATGAAACTGTTGACGTGAATTAACGATGCTTTTGTCAACTCGTAGTCGCACTGAGACTGTCTGTGGTTCCAAACTTTTCATGTCTTCGGTTTATTTAAACAAAGACGTAATTGCGTCTCAAATTGGCTTTGTAGGAAAATGCAACAAAGAGTTTATAAGAGTGCACGAGTCGATGCCCTGTGGTGAGTTTGTACAGACATATCTTTCCGTATAGACATACGCAGGAGAGTTTTGTGTGCACAATATGATACAATACGATATTAAGTAAATTTATTCAATATTTAAGGACATTAATACATCACAGTTTAGTTAAAGGAAATGCCGTATTTTCTCTAATAGAAGCCGGGATCTAGCCAGATAGTGCACATATCATTTCTACCGGTACATGAATATGGCATCTGAAAGTTCAAAAAAAAAGTTAGCAGTCTATTTCGCTTTGCAATACAATAGGCCTTCCGAGAATCTGGGTGTGTTGAATACATGTATTATCGGTGAACCGGAACAACCGGGTGGTTCTAATAGAAGCCGGTTCTCAAATACAAGCCGGAGGTTCGACGGCATTGCTCTAACACCAACCGGGCTCTTCTGTTAGAGGAAATACGATACTGTGGAACGAAATTCGTACTTCATGCTAAATACAAATATCGTGTTTTACAAACAAATTATTGTTAAAGTTAACTTTATAATAATAAGAACATTTTCTCGTCATGTCTTTTTAGAGAGACGATAATTAGTGTATTTAGTTCATAGTTTCAGCTCATGATACTTAGCAGATAGCTTTATTCTCCGTTTATAAGTTGCGCACTTCGACCATTTTTAAAGAATTAAATGATCATGATGATGAAAACAAGTGGTCAAAGTATTTTAGCGAAGGCCACATCGAATTCACTACCCTTTCCCCATCTATCACAGTGTGTCTTGGGTCCCCAAGAGTCTCCGCCCTAAACAGGACCTCGATCAGTTCAGCCGTTTTGCACAGCACAGCCGCATTGCATCATTATGTACTCGTAAATGTGCAGTCGAGAACGTCGCGTACAAAAAGTCAAAGTGGATCAATAGTTTCAGGCGATCGCATTCCAAGCGTCACGTGGGCGAGAGCGCCTGGCTTCCGGCCACGCCATCTGATGACATCGTCACTTCCGGTAGCGACAGCGTGACCGGATGTGTACAGCTGAGCAGCCGCCATGTCGAGCGGCCCACAATGAAGGTGGATCTCGGTCACCGAATGGATGTGTCAGGGGTTATTGTTAACGGACAGAAGAAACATGCTGACAACGGTATAGCAAAAGCGTTTTTTCGCTTAACTATTTAGCTGTTTACGAAGTGTCATCTGTATAAAACCGATCTTAATCTAATTAATGACATACGTACTTAAGTTTAACAAATAGCTCAGCTGTCGCTGACATCGCCCCCCACGACGCTTGTGCATGCCAATGTTCAGATCTTGACACAAAACGCTACGAGGCCCAGCTTTTCGTGCTGTGCTGTCAAGTGCTGTCCTCTGGTGAATGACTGCGAGTTACTGGCCGGATTTTCCGACTTTTACGTTTCCTTCTTCCATTTGACGCTCTCGAGGCGGGGATCCTTTCGAGCTATCGAGTTCATGTTTGGTACGGGAAAACTAGAATGGCTAGGCTACAATGTGGTCAAGGTCGCATGTTGATCAACTCAGTCGTTTGGGTACAATACATCAACATGTCAGACACACAGACAGCCACGTCGCCATAGCAAACGCCGCGACAACGCACTTGTATAGCGCCATGAAGTTACGTTGGCCTACATCATATGGCGGCGCAACCAGTAGGCTGTCGAACTTACGATTTAATAAGGTCGTGGGTTCGAGTTTAAGCCGGGCACCGCTGCGTATCTTTAGCAAGTTATTTACACATGTGCCTCTGTCATCGTCCAGCAAGCAGTATGATTTGATACTGGCCTGATGGCAGGGGAGTGAACAGACGCACCACGCGATGCACTGGCCCCGTATCCGTTTCCATGGTCTTAAAATGTAAGCTGAGGGCTACTGAAAACGCCCCGCCCAGTAAGCCTCGAGGCTTGGGGAGGACTTTAATTGTCTGTTAAATGTTGTTTCTATTCAATCGAGCAAATAGACATAAAGTGACTGCGATATCCGTCAGGTAGCGGTCCTGAGCAGACTGTTTAGCTTACTCACCGTTGTGGTGCCCAGGTCAACTCATCCTGCCATCCCTCCTAGGTTGGTAAATGAGGCTGGGAAAGCAAAGACCGGTGCGTGGATAAATGCGTGGGTGGCAGATAAAACTGTGTGATCCCTTGACAACGCGTGCCATTTATCAGCGCTCCTGTGATGAGGTTCTTCGCGAAGTTGCAGTATATCGAATGTTTTTTACTTTTACTTTTACTGACTGCAGATGAAGCGGACACTTTCGTGAACCAGTGGCACCAAGTTGATCGTATCGACATCTACGTGGGTGGTCGCCTGCCGAACGTCAAGAATGCCGCCACGCCGACGTCACGTGGTTTCTGTGGTTCAGTAGCACGCCACAACGGCGCCCTCTACCGGTCAACACTGCACGTACAGTGTGCAAAGGCACGGCCGACGGGTCGCCCTCTCAGAGGACGTTTTGTATACATCGTAGTTGTTGCACAGCGTAACCGCATCAACCGCGTTTTTACCGGCGTAATTTGTGACGTCATGGTCTATCAGTGAACATGGCTGGACAAAACGTCAAATTTTAAGAAAAGGTTTTTTTAAGTTTTTAGGATTTTTTGGTTTTTTAAGTTTTTGCATTCTAAGGTACAAAGTTGAGCCGGTGATGTGAGAGGACGTTCTACATTGATCCGTCTAAAATACAGTATCATACTAAAAACAATCTCAGTGAGAAATGAATTTTCACAGATTACAGTGCAAATCTGAATATTACTTTTATTAAATTACACAGTGAATAACAAAAACTAAAAAAAACTTGAAAAACATAATGACTGAACTTTTTGGGGTTTTCCTAAATAATCTCGTTGGTTGAAATGATGGGGTTTTTTTACGCAAACGTAAAAACCTGTTTTTTTGCCGCCCGACGCAGTGCGTTGGCGCGGCATTTGCTATGGCGACGTGGCTGTCTGTCTGTCTGTCTGTCACGTTGATGTATTGTGCCCAGACAATTGAGTCGACCATCATGCGACCTGCACCAGATTGTAGCCCAGCCATTCTGGTATTCCCATAGCAAAATGAATCCGATAGCTGCTACTGCCATGATTGTACCAGATTGTATGGTAGTCGTACCATAATGGATATTTTTATGGAATGGAGGGATCACCAGAAGTATAGAAAAAACCTTAGATATCATAATTATTGCTTACACGCGCTATGTTTTACATTTAGTAATAATTACCTTTGTGCAGAGATGCCTGTGACACAATTCTGAGTTCGTGTGCTCATTGCATACATGTACATAGTGAATGGTGAATTATACTTACAGTGCAGCGTTTTGCGTTGATTGTGTGAAAGTAAGATCAAGTTACCAAAGTAATTTGGCGAAGGCCGCATCGAACCCGTACTCTTGTCTAATACAGTGTTCCTCGGGTCTCCAAGAATTTTCAGCTTTCACGACTTTAATCCGTTCAGTCGCATTTGCAGGGCGCAGGCGCATGACAGCTGACTGACAGACACCGCGCTACGAAATCATCAGTCGCAATAGTCTGCCCTATGCACGTTGTGCATTTGATGCAGCCTAATAATAATAGTACAAGAAAATACAAACTACATCGTTACAAGACTAAACTCTGTACGCAGAAAACTGATAAGCTTACGTGCAGATTTTTTTAAATGTCAGAAGCTAGGCGGGATCAAAAAACATTTTATTCCATATATGGCTTAGCTAAGTCGTACAAAGCCAGCTAAGGCTGTAACTACAACAACAATTAAGCATTGTGTCCTCAGGAGCACAAACCTGCGCGCTGCCGCTTTTTGCTGCCTAGCTGAAGCTGCTAGGTCAGAACGTTCAAAAGTTAAAGTCAGAATTCAAAATATACGAAAATTACTCTCGCTTAAATGGCACAAAACTGCAGTGCATTTCACAATCACTGCGAAAACTTTCAAAATCGGAAACGTACAAAACCCTTCCGTCCCCTTTCCACCCCTTGCACTTTCGTCTACTTCTCTTTCCTCAGAAGTAAAACCGCCCCCTAATCTAGCCAGATGGTTTTGGGAGGGCTGTCAGCTCCCCCAGCGGGTGGAGCGCATGTCATTAATACACACATTTATATAAATCTTAATTCACCGAAAATACGGTAGCATCAAAAAACACAACAGCGCAAGCATAAATACAACGAGGGGAGAACAGCAACAAAGTCCAAGACAGAGTGCATTTAACAGACAGTGTTTGTTGTGCAACGTGTACAACACGTGTATACTATTGTCTAGTTGGAGGATGTCGGTGTCGCTTCGTCATGTGATAATTGGTCTCTCTGAAACCGTGTCTGAACACGGCAGAACTCTAAAACAAACAACGTTATTAAAGGTAAACATTGGAACAACTAAAGTAATCTGGCGAAGGCCGCATCGAATCTGTGGAGAAAATCGGCACCTTATGTTTCTTGAGTAAGTAAGTAAGTAAAACTTGAATTTATATAGCGCATATCAGTTTAAAAAACCTCTAATGCGCTGGTCACATTAGTAGAGACTAAAAAGGATTGTCTTGAGAAACTGATTGAGTCCCCACGTGTCTTCTTCTTCTGTAGGACCTCGATCTTTTTAGCCGTTTTTGCACGGCACAGTGAAGCCGAATGAAGCCGCCTGACAGACAGACTTACTGACACACTGACAGACGCCCAGGATAACTGATTATAATAGTCCGCATTTATATACATCGTGAGTCAAAAAAACAAGACACCGTACTCGTGTTGATAAATTCATGAAAAGTTAATCGATTTTCAAAATTCTTTCACTACTAGACTCAACACAAAATTTGCTACAAAATGATCATTACGCATCCCACCACACCGTAAAGACAGCTTTACACCCACGTGTTTATCCGCGAACGGTATGAACTATGCCTTTGCCTTTCCAGCCGAAATTGTCCTCATTGCCGACGCCGGAGGGATGAAAGGCTGAGTAGACCTAGTTGGCTGATTACATACCTAGGTGGTCCAAACACGGTCACCCAACCAAGTACTCACCGGGCGTTGATTAACTTCGTTGATCAGACCAACGTTGCTAACCACTACACCACGGACCACGCCGCCATTAGTTATGAAATTGAACAAAAATTACTTTGTTTCTGTTGATAGTTTTTTCGACAATGAATGGACGTGATGATGTTAATGCAATTGATGATGATCTTGAGCAGAGTCAAGACGAACAGCCAATCTTTCACCATGCGTTAAACGTTTAGAGCCTGTAAACACCCTTTGTGACCTCCACATGATTAATGTCTATTCAGTCAGCGCTATTGTGTCACGGCAGCGTCTTCGGTCTGCTCAACAGAACACACTTGTGGTCCCACGTTACAGACTGACCACATACGGCCGTCGAGCATTTTCTGATGCAGGTCCCACAGCGTGGAACAGTCTTCCTGTCGCATTTAGAGACCCGACAATCAGTGATACCTGCTTTCGATGGCATTTAAAGACAGTTCTGTTTACACAACAGCGTCGGCTCCATAGTGTTTAGTGCGTGAGAGATTTTTTTATAATGACGCGCTCTATAAATTTACATTTACATTTACATTTACGGCTCTGAGAGTTATGCAATTTTTCTGTTTTGTGTGGTGTAATAATATAGCGATCAAATCATTTTGCAATATAAAGTAACGGCACGTACGATAAACCGGTGAAGAGAACGTTTGTTGTATTAATAGTGTTGCATTTCTTTCACGGTTTTGCACGAGAGAAAGTACAACAAAGTATTTGAATTTGTCAAAGTTGCCAGTATGAACGCAGTGCTGTTGTTGTCTGCTTTTCTAAGCCCACCGTGTGTATATTGTCGTAAGGAGGAAGACCGCCTCCTTACTGTAGTAATGACTCCAGAAGCGCCGACTTGGATGTTTCTCGTTATTTGACAATAAATAAGACGAAGATGATCAACTAATTTTGACGTTCTTTTAATTAATAAACCAGCGTACTATCGGCATGACTGTTTCGACTCTAGATCCGAAATCAACTAACTCTCTCTCTAAGACTGACTCTTTCTCTAACACTCTACTCCGACACGTAGCCCTTCCCAAAGACTACTCTAGACCAATCCCAAACAGACATCACATAACAGACATTA
>Ga0126335_1001366_pt1 | contig 13556 bp, 7 predicted proteins | sample OlaspJWI45metaG_FD_108409 | JGI IMG/M metagenome (GOLD analysis project Ga0126335, IMG submission 108409) | Marine gutless worms symbiont microbial communities from Oahu, Hawaii - Olavius sp. 1 OAHU.JWI-45 metaG | ecosystem: Host-associated > Annelida > Digestive system > Unclassified | place... | reverse complement strand
TGAACATCGCATAACAATTATGGACCCGGAGACGTGGCTGACACACTTCAAACGATATCTGACATGTCGACAACCTTCGGAAGAGGACCAGCTGACGTTCCTTCTGATCATCTTGTTACCGCTTTGGTAGCGTGACGAGTTCGCGTTTAGAAACTCTGTTACTTACTTATTGTCAATTAGTACCAAGTAAAGTCTCCGTAGAACACACGCACACAGCGGGCGTTATGGACGCGAAGTGGTTGCTAAGTAGAGCGGACGAGTCTGAGGTGGCTGCTGTGTAGAGCGGGCAAGTCCGGGGTGGTTGCTATGGACGCAAAGTGGTTGCTAAGTTAGGGTTACTGACTTATTGTAGACGATCATGCTGCGGCGGGCGCTATGGACGAGAGGTGGTTGCTAAGTACAGCGGGCGAGTCTGAGGCGGTTGCTATGGACGCACAGCGGTTGCTAGGGCGAGCGGGCAAGTCCGGGCAGAGTTATGCCGGATATACATTCTATTCCACCGGGTGGCTCAGGACATACATTCTGCTGGAGCGGCTGTGTTCGGACCCCTATCCTACCCCTACTAAAATGTCTCTTCTGCCCCCAGACAGAAATTGTAGATCATCAGACGGATGGCGGACGTACATTCGGAATGTCCGCACACCCCTCAGCAGCCTGCCAGCATCCGACCAGCGAGTAATGACGTTTGAGGCACCACGCCGAGCAGGGCCATGCAATCCTCTGCAACTGTCTGTTAGTATTAAGATGTGCGTTGCGCTGCGTCGCAGTAGTCGCTGGAACTAGCAGATGCTCGCCGGTACTCACTTGCACTAACTCGCACTTGGTTGCATTCGCCTATTTAAATAAAAAATACCTGTTATTTCACAGAATATTAAACAAGAACCAGAAAATGGAACAATAAGCAAGTCAGTAATAAGTAACTAGCTGGTGAGCGACAGAAAACGAAACAATATCTACCGGCCGGCCATTTCAATGATGAGCGAGTTTTAGCTAGTCCCAGCGAATCCGGGCAAGTGGAGCCGAGTATCGGCGAGCCCCGGCGAGTTTCAGCGATTACTATCTCTCGCCGTGCAACGCAACGCAACACAGCGAGTGTGTAAACGGATCCTTACTGTTGTCTCTGCGTTCAGTCGGTCATTATCATCATCATCGACACCAACATAAACATCTCAAGTCTTCATATTCTCCTCATTCCGTCTCGGCAATTCCTGGCTTCTTTGATGGTAGCGCCGAAGCGGGTTTACTGTTTATTGTTCGTTTATTGTCGCCGATAAACACATTAAGCCGTTGAGTTAATTCTGCCACTGTCGGACAGCGAGGCAACAACTGCTCTTACGGGCTAACTCAGCCTTCCATCCTCCGGGGTCAACAAATAAAGACCAACTTCAGCTGGAAACTTTGGCAAAGGTTCATTCCTTTCGTCGATAAAACTATGTAATCCCTCGACAACGCGTGCCATACCTGAGCGCTTCTGAGACGAGGTTCATAAATAGGCGCTATACCAAGTGTACGTTTACGTTTATATATACATTTTAAAGTTTACCTTTCATTCCCAAACGCACGCTGATGTTCTTTTTTAGTCCGGCTACAAGCACCGGCAGTGTTTGAGGATACATTCCGGTGACATACGCTGAAAATGCTCATAATATCTATTACTTAATTCCTACACTAGCCATTTTGTACGCCAAGTCGGGCATTACGTAGGCAACCCCTTCCCGCTTTTCGCCCGCTCAAGGCTCCCGCTTCCCGTACCCTTGTGTAGTACGCATGCGAGCTCGTCAGCACCAACGCCTACCTCTATTTCGTCTGGGCCTGCGTGTCCAGTGCCAGGTCCCCAATCTGTCTGCAGTGGAGCTTTGCCGACCGTTCCCGCGACAAACGGAAAACGACAATTTTTTGGCCTCTGCCCATGACTCCCATTCTGCGTCTAAAACGATCCTTGGGGCACCTGGAGCTACCCTGAAATTGGAGATAATCCCATTTGTAGGCCCACATAAAGACAGACACATAGAGAAACTCGTTTAGTGCACATGACGGGAAAATACGTCCACGGAAATCCCGCACCAATAACCACGTCGATGCGTAGCCTACGGGTCATGAAACTATTAATTGTGGCCCCCAACCCAAAATCCCTACTTTAACTTTCTGCGCCTTAAACCATCCCCGGGGTGCCACAGAGCTATCTTGTAAATTTGAAGATAATCGCCCTACCAGTTCACGAGTTTTTAGCGGACAAACAGACATTCAGACATACACACGAAGCGCATCTAACCCTTCCCTTCTCGCTGCAGCACAACGCGCGAAATTTCCCTTTAAGTTCCCCTTTCCTGACCGTAGGGGGATCGGGACCCCCATCTAACACAATGTTCCTAAGGTCCCAAAAGTCTTCACCCCAAACAGGACCTCGATCCGTTTAGCCGTTTTTATAGAACTCAGGCGCATAACAGACTGACTGACTTACGCGCATCACGTCTACGGAAACATCGGTTGCAATAGTCTGCATTTGATGCGGCCTAATAATGACAGTGACGACATTTATCGAAGTAGACTATACCACCACTACATGTATGCGCAATTATTATCGCTAGCAGGTATTGTTTTTGGCGGCGTCTGTCTGTCTATCTGCACAAAATCTCAAAAAACTGCCGGTTGGAAAATGATGTAACTTAACAGGAATATGTCCCACGGTGTACGCTAGAAGTGGTTGGAAGTTGTTGAGATTTGATCTTGAACTTTGACCGTGAGAGCTACTTACGTATTTTTTTCATTTCACTTGTAATAATCAAACAGATCTGATCCAGACTTCGAAGTTTGAATGCGTCAACCTAGCAACTTCATTTTCTGTGTGAAGGTACATTTCAGAATATTAAGGCCACCTTCGAGTTTCAAGGTCATCCATTCATCGTTTTATTTCAGACATAATTATGTCCATAGAAAAACATACAAATACACATAAAAACACACAAACATATGAATAAAGGTAGAAATACACATGCACCTTATATGACTTTCACAGCATTAAACCACTAGACTATTTTGTTACTGAACATAACACACTGGTTAGCAAACAGTACGCGAGAATTACGTACAACAGTATCAGCAGACGGGAGTGACAGATCCATCAAAATACCTGACACACTGTCTCGCCTAGCAAAACAAAAAAATTAATAGGCCTACATTTATTGTACGCAGATTTGAATTTATTAAAAACAGCTACTAAGTAATATTTCCATAAGCAAAATGTCTTAAATAACACCAGTTTCACATTAATGCAACATTGGTAAAATTAACTAATTAAAGCGTTTGTACGAACAAAAAGGTTTCTAATCTCTTTTTCTCATGTCAAGATCACAACAGCCAAAAAGCGGCCGCGTGCAGGTATTATGCTTCCGTCAGACACAGCTTAATTTTACACCGCAGAACATGCACGTGTGCATTGCCTTTTCGACCTTTTGTGTGTTGCCTTATGACTCCCGCACGGCAAACCGGCGCATCATTCATTCATTCCATTAGGCCTACACGTACACCGTTCGCCGGATGCAGGCGTGTGTATATATAAGGGCGTCTGCAGGTGACCTTTGTGTGTTAGAGTGTGTCAGTCATTTGCGATGTCGTGAGCTGCAATGTGGATTCAACTGCGGTCGGTGTTGGAACCCCGCCGTGCCCGGCGACGTACAGTCTGCCGCAGCGATATGTTAACGCCTTTTATATTTAAGATGCAACTTTCTGAAAATAGATGAACCGAAAACATCAATATTTCATTTGGCATATATCTTTGAAAAGAATTTGCGTTAATTATTTTATTTAAAAAACGGTCGCGCGTGCCCGACTATCACCGATACTGGGCATCATTGGCAGCTAATTGTGCCCCAGCTAACCAGTCATCATTAGCTTGCTACACACGACACGTGATGCTCGTTTGACCAATCACAATCACGAATTTCAAATCGTGATATAACAGTAAACATTTCTACTACTACTACTACTACTACTACTACTACTACTACTAATATTTTGTGTGTGGTGTGTGCAAATTTCAGCTCGCCTTCTACAAATACGGCATTCAGCTAGGGTGGCAGTCAACTCGTCCCCAAGTCGAGTCGTCTCTAACTCAACTCGTTAGAACTCGCTTTTGTTTATGTCGTTAGGATTAGGGTTGGTGTTAGGGTTAAAATTAGGGCAAGGGCTAGGTTGGCCTTGGAAAGGAGTTGGCTGGGGATGAGTCGACTGTTAACCGTTCGTCGTAGGACGCTGACTATGTACGCGTTACTGCAACTTTTTCCACTGATTTCGGATTTACGTCTATTCCGCTCTCGTAGCAGCGTCGTTAATGATAAAACATTCAAAGACAGACAGACACCGCGAACCATTGCTATATAGCTGGCCCTCACATTGTGGCAAGCCAGCTAATAAGTATATTGCCGAGCAAACGACTAAGTACGACGTGAAACTCGATAGTCAGAGCTGTAGAACTAGATGATGCTTTGTGCTAAAAGCTAAGACGGTTACATTGTCTGAAGTTGTCTTCGAGCTCTGTCTGTCTCGAGGCGCCTCGACTTAAGATATCATTGACACAAAACGCTACGAATCGAAGCTTTTCATGCTGTGCTGTCAAGAGCTGCTCTCCAGTGAATGACTGCGATGTAGTGGCCAAATTTTCCGACTTTTACCTACTTCTCTTTCATTAGACGCCCTCAGTGAGTGGGATCACGTCGAACTATCGGGTTCGTATTTGGTACGGAAAAACTATAATGGCTGGGCTACAATCTGGCGAATGTGGCATGATGATCGACTCAGTCGTTTGGGCACAATACATCAACGTGGCAGACACACAGACAGCTACGTCGCCATAGCAAATGCCGCGCCAACGCACTGGCGTTGGGCGGCAAAAATGCTTTTGCCTTCACCACTGACGTACATTCATCCGAGTGAAGTGAAAATTGCTGAACCCGAAGTTGTCGGCTCGTTTCGGTACCGTGTACGCTACAAAGAGTCAATCGCTAGGTCACGGCGAGAGCGACCTACAGTACGTGTGCATAGTTGATCGAACGCTCGCCTGGATTTTCCTACGCGATTTATAGCAGGAGCCGACTGCTGCGTGGCGTAATACTGGCACAGAGACAGCAGTAGGCGTCCGTGAAGGTTAGGGGAGTGAGCTGGGGAGGGTTAAGCCAGGAACTAGGCGTTGTCATGGCCATAGCTGGCGTAATGCGGTGGGGCTTCGTGCTGAGAAAGGCCCGAGAGAATACATTGCATAGTGTGTGGCTGCGGCTCAGAACTGGATTGGACCATACTTCCTCGTTTGGGCCGCATCGAATGCATGAGATGCGGTCTATTGCGACCAATGTTTCCGTAACGCGGTGTGTGTCACTCGCCTGTGCCTGCAAAAACGGCTGAACGGATCGGCGTCCTGTTTAGGAAGGAGAGTTTTGTGCCCAAAAAACATTGTAGTAGTCCGATCTCCCTACGCGATGGGAGGGGGAATGTTGCTCAATGTTCCGACTTATTCGCAGACAGCGCCACGTTCGATGCGACCTTCGCTAAAATTACTTTAGCAGTGACCGCAAGAGAATAGTATTGGGAATTTTCAGAAATGCCCCGGCTACCAAGATTAACGTTACACCCGGGGGCAGATGCAAGGCAGGCTTAGCCTACAAACTAGGCTAGCAAATGAATGAAGAAACGAAGGCGGGAACAACTCAAACTTGTTTGCAGTGTGACAACACGAGTTCACTTTACGACACGCGACTCTGGCTATACACCACTCATAGGCAAACAACATCTATAAAGTGCTGTTAGCTGTATTAGATACGATACAATAGATCCGATATTATAATCTTTCCCGCGTAAAACGACAGCAACTCCTGAAAGACGAGTAACTAGAGCAGCTATGTTAATGTTCCTCTTGTACCAGTAACATATCTGAAGTAACGTAACGTAAGACTGCAAGAGGCCATCATGTCGAGCGCATGTGAGTTCATATAATGCCAATAATACATAACAATATGAAACAATTTTAACAATAGGAAAATAAAGTTCACAACAAATATCTCATAGGCCTACAATGTGCCTTCGGTCCCCAAGAGTCTCCACCCCGAACAGGACCTCAATCCGTCCAGCTATTTTTGCACAGCGCAGCTCTGTGACACACTGACACACCACGCTACGGGATCGTCCATCGCAATAGGCCGCATATACAGGGTGACCTCAAAAACTGCACATAAAAACTCTACCGAATTTTAACGTAAACTAATCAGTACAATTCTGTGTGATTGACACTATTTAGTTGTTTGCCAACATAATTCATCAGCAAATTTCACCTTGAGACAGCACAGAAAACGGACAATATTATTTCTACAAGACAGTGCAGAAATGCGCAATAGGTGCTGTGAACACTACATGCATTGTTTTGTTGGGAATCTATTCAGGTGTAAGTCTGCCAAAAATGTAAAATTCGGTTGAACTTTCACAAGGCTATATCAACTTAACATCAAGCAAATGGAAATGTGCAGTTTTTTGCGCCACCCTGTATACGCACGTTGTACACTGTACCTCGATAGCGCCTAAAAAAATACCCACACTCCGCGGGTTGCCTCCACCTCCCTGCCTCTCCCCGTGGGAGGATTGGGACTCGCATCTTGGCGCCCAAGAGTCTCTATCCCGAACTAGACCTCGATCCGTGCAGCCGTTTTTGCAGGGCGCAGACGCGTGACAGACAGACAGACTGACTGACACACCGCGCCTGGCACGCTACAGGATCATCGGTCGCAGCAGCCCACAGCTCATGCATTCGATGCGGCCCAAAACGCAGAGGCAATACAGGCTGGAATGACTGCGAAGTGACAAAAGAGGTTTCTATAAGAAATTGCGCTGTGACGAGATCAGAAGATATCACACAAGTCGACGTGACACGAGAGTCAGCAGCAGTGATACCAAAGTTACCAACAGTCTCCGCTCTGTCGATCCCCTGCTCAACAGTCCTCCTACACAGCAAACACAATCAGCACATTGATAATTGATTTTAGTACGTCTAACGCTTAACAACGGCATATTACAACATATATAAGCCAACTCAGCCTTCCATCCCTCCGGGATCAGTAGGCCTAAATAAGGACCAGCTTCGGCTAAGACAGCAAAGGCAGGTACGGTTCATTCCATTCGTGGATAAACGCGTGAGTTGTGGGTAAAACTGTGTGATTCCTTGAAAAAGCGTGCCATACCTGAGCGCTTCTGTAATGAGGTTACCTCATAAAAAGGCGCTATATCGAATGCCCTTTACCTTTACCTAGTTTTACCTTTAGATGAATTACAACGATTCGAAGTCTGAAAGATGTCTCTTTTTCAAAAGGCCACAGACTGATTATGAACAATTTTGGAAAACGTCGACAATTTTTTTAGATTTGGACTATCATGAGCAGCGACGTCACAAGGTACTGAGAAGCGTGACTCAGTACTCCCAGAGGACCGCTACATCGATTCTCAGATTTTGACCGTTGCTCGTTGCTAAGCTAAAACTGTAACCTAAACTTAAGTTTATCCTTCATCGCCGTCATTCGCCAGATGGCGCCACGAGCTTCGCTCCTCGAGGCGGGAAACACGTGGACCCCTGAGGTTTCTTTATTGTGCTTTAATGTGTTTTTAATTTTAGCATGTATTGTGCACGTATAGGGCTACTTTGTTATTATGTGCAATAAAGAGATTAATGAACACGTTGATTTCGCCCGTAAGCAGAGCAACAAACTTAAGCAAGCAACTTAAGCATGCAAACACTGGAGTGAAATGCAGTGCTGACACCTGGCGAGTACAAATGAGTTAAGAACACAGCAGTTAGCATAATGGCGCTTGCCATGTAGGCCTATTGGTGCTTTTAACGGATGGGCAGTGAACAAAGTAAGTTAGCGAAAGCCGCATTGGTTTCGTGGGGAAATCGGGATCTTCGTCTAACAATGTTCTTTGGGTCTCGTGATCAAGTCTCCAGTCAAACAGGACCGATCCGTGCAGCGGCTGCTTTAGCAGGCAGGCAGGCAGACAGACAGACATTCAACTGGCAACAATCTGCATCTTATACTATCGATACCGCCTAAAATGGTAAAATATAGTTACATAGCCTAGATTAACGGCCTTGCTTCGTCAAAATGTTGCAAAATGTACAAAGAAGTGACGTTCATGAAAAATTTCACTCAACTTTGTATTACACTCGTGTATTAAAATAATAATCTGATGGAGTCTATCAATGGCAGAAAGACAAATTATCGCAAGTGCCGGATTTACATATTTGGGGGCCCTAGGCTAGACACTGTTATGGGGCCATGCCTACTTTCCGTTCTCACATCGTTCCCCTCCTTCCCTTGAAGCAACCTCGTGGCACCTGGGAGGCTGGGACCACTATACTTTTCAGTTTGAAACTGTTTCCAATACGGAATATCTTTACAATGCACGAACATCTTAACGCAAGAACACCACCAAGAGCACCACTGCGTAATTGAACTGCAGTAACAGAATTAGTTAAGTTACAACTTACAATCAATCCAACAGTTAAATGGCACTAATTTCAGGACTGTCACAGTAAACGACATGGCACGTGGCAAGCTTATTGAGGCCCTTAGGGGGCCCCCTAAAAATCTGGAACCCTAGACTGTAGCCTTGTCAGCCTAGTGGTAAATCCGGCCCTAATTATCGCTTTACCAGGTGACAACTGACAAGAAATACGAGTTGCTACATAACAGCGCTTGTAGGCCTATCTTGTCGCCATCGTATGGCGACCGATCCTGGCGTAAAACAGTCATGTACACAATCGCTGCATTGTTAGTTAAGCTGTACAAAGCATCAGTAAATGCTTTATTAGACCCGCAAGATACCAGACACCAGTGATAACGAAGCAGCAACCGACACAAACATAACATACTGTACTGAAATATAAAACAAAGCAATGAATAGTTGAACCACGTTGAAACGTGCAGAAAACAGCCACTCACACGCGCGAGGTTTTTAATAAGAAGCTCAGCTGTCGCTGACAAACCGCCCGACGCTTGTGCACGCCGCTGTTCCATGTTGTGCTGACAAAAGCTGCCCTCTAATGAATGACTGCGACTTATTGGCCGGATTTTCCGACTTTTATTTACCCTCTCCCATTTGACGCCCCGGTTCATACTTGGTACGGGAAAACTAGAATGGCTTGGCTACAATATGGAGAAGGTCGCATGATGATCGACTCAGTCGTTTGAGCACAATACATCAGCGTGACAGACACACAGACAGACAGACAGCCACGTCGCCATAGCAAATGCTGCGCCAACGCATTGCGTCGGGCGGCAAAAATGCAATAGGCTTAGTTTACAAAATGCACGGTCAGCCTACAACATGACCTGTCCAAATTTAGGCAGAGTCGGAGTAGTAAGCTAGATAGTTACAAATATACCATTACTGATGCACGCTGTCTATAGCTTGCATTTTTACTTGTATTGTCATTTATGGAAATTTATTCCACGCAAATAAATCGGATTTTATTTGCAAAACTGCTACATAACAAAAAGCGAGCAGCAAAAAAACGAAAAAAGCGTCGCGAAGCAACGAAACAAATTCGATAACAAACAAAATAAAAAACAGCAACACAAACACATTGGAATCACTCGGACAATTTCCAGTTCGGCAGCAACACAAATACTGGAGGTCGCCTTGACAAACTATACAAACCGCAAAACTCTTGCAATATTCGAAGACAATTTTTATCATGCGGAATTTTAACAGTGTGGAACTCACTCCTATAGCTAACACAGATCTTTCATCACTGGCGGCTTTTAGACGAGCAGGGCACTCAACCGATCTTGCTAAGTTTTTACACTGTAATAACGATTAAACTCTATTGTAACTAGTTGGTCATGTGTCTACTGTTTAGCGTTTTTTTCTTTTCTCTGTTTTACGTTTCGTGTATGTGTCTTCGTACGTTTTATAACTAAACAGCTTCTATTTTCGTAATGTTGGGTTAACTACGCAGTCTATTGTGCCTTGAAGTTGTATAATTGTTGATTCAGGACACCGGTAAGCGTACGCAGTTATCGTGCCTCGGTGTTCCTGCTTGACTGATTGTCCTATTTTTCTGTCAAGCGAATACATTCATTCATTGAACATCAATTCGTAGGTTACGTAACAGTTTCGAAGGAAAAAGCCGACAAGACTTTTGCAATTAATTCATGAAAGTCCGATCTCATCTGCATTTATTGGAATCTCCAACAAACATAATAGTGTTATTTCTCAGCTGGTTTCACACTCAGCTATTACAAGTTACTACAGGCTGCTGAGTATGAATGCAGAGAATGTTGGCAGCGTTCTATACGCGTGCCTGTTGGCGTATAATAACTGCCATGAAGCACGCATTACTTTGTTTGGCATGACGTTATCAATATAGTGTCCGTGCAGTCTAGAGGGCAAATCATAATAGGCTAGCCCAATATATCAGTTTGCAATCATTCATTGCCTTTTGCAATAGTCTGCATGAGTAGGTAGCCTATACTAGCTTACCGATCGTAGGGTTCCGGAGCTGATCCCGGTTCTTGGCAGTCAGCCTGCAGGTGATGTGAATCATAAACCCGGCGGAAGGCTGCAATTACTTTCCGCCAAGCCTGCGAATGGCAACGAGTCCCGCCGAGTCACAGCTAGTTCCAGCCAATGTTTTCACTGGCCACGCAACGCAATTTACGCAACGCATCGCGCATGTGGAAACGACGCTTTAGTGTATATACAGAGTGGTCCAAAAAGTGAGAACCGGTTTTTTGCCTCTATAACATTTTCAAATTTCAAAATTCTTCCACTGCTGGACGGAGTAAGAAATTTTTAAGTAGAGTTGCATAATACATCTCGTCATACCTTGCGGTCAGCGCCGATCAGCCTTTACAAAAAATAATGTGTGAGAAAAAAATTTAAAACACAAAACGTATCATGTGTTTTAAGAAATAGATATTTCACGTCATATGGCAAAATAGATACTGATACTGTCACGTTAGGTGTTCAGAGTATCCAAAATATTGCCGCAGACATGCTGAAAGATGCCAATGCCACTCATCAATTTCACTGGCATTCACGCAACTGTGACTGATAAACTCACAGCTGAAAAATACCCCATGTGACTTTATATCTTATAATAGAACTGACTGAGGACCGATAAGTTAGATGTGGTCGAATAAAAAGGGTGCTGCATGCTCGTAAACTCGTACAGTGAGTGACGCGTGTTCGATGTGCAGGAGGCGCTGACAAAATTTAGGTCCGTTTAAACAAAAATATATGCTATTTCAAAAAATATTTAACAAGAACAAGAAAATGGGTGTAATAATTAAGTCAGTAACAAGTAACTAAGCTAGATGAATTGTATTCAGTACATGCAAAATCAGCGAATTTTCTTTTCACTTTTTTCCAGATTTGCAGCATATTTGAACGCATCAATAACTTCACAAGGTAGTGTAGCAACACAGCTAAGGTGTGGCCGAATGTATGATATGATTGTTGTTAGAAATTTCATCTTTTTCAAACAGTGAATGAATTTGGCAAATCGGTTAAGATTTGACATAGCTAGAGGCAAACAACCGCACGTTTCTCACTTTCTGGACCACTCTGTATACATCTAGGCCACACACACACACACTCGCGCGCGGCCATTGATTTTGCCAATGGCAGACGTCACGACTGCTCAGTTTGCCACATATCAACGGCAGCCGGCGCCGTCGGCCGGTAATAAAAAAACACGAGTCGCAAAAGCAAGGTGTGTATGTGCACAGGTGAGCGTGAGGCGGTGCAACTGCAGTAGCAGCCGGTTATTATTATCACCATCAGCAGCAGCTTACCTGACTTCACCTCCCTTGTTGTGTTCGCAAATATGTCATTGGTAGTTGTCCTCAATTCTGTCATTCGTGAAGAGTTTGCAGAAAACATGAGACAATTAGTTATTCATTACATAACAACGGCATACAATAAATACAAAAGCTTCGTCTGCACTTTGAAATCAATATACACATTAAAAGGATCCGTTTCTCGCGAATGTTTCCAAAAAAATTATACAGAGTGATTCAGAAAAAAACCCAACACTAAAATTGCAATATCTCGATCAAAAAGTGTGAATACTTTTGCACCAAATCTTTGTTGTTTATTTAGCAGAAAAGTCCTTACAGGTTTGCCCAATTTTACTCCGCTTGCTTATTGCTTGGCGAAACGAAATGATGCAACATCAAATTCAAGATTCAATTTTCTGTCTTGAAATTTGCAACTATTCAAATATCCAAAACCACGTTCCCACAGTGTCTGGCTACGTACATTATCTTATCTTCAGACGATATTTCTCCATAACAAATATTGTAAGCGATTGTCACCCACAATATGGGCTTCTATGTTACGAATAACTTATTTTAACAAACATGCATCACTAAATAAGCATCAAAGCTACCAAAGCGTGAAATGATGGCTGCAGAGCAAATCGTCATGGTATTCATCAACAATAATACGCGCAAAATTTATAATAAAATTACCTTCGGCCGCAGTACTAGTAGTCACTGTCGTTACACCTGCAAGCGAAAATACACAGAAATTAAGCTGTGTCCGACGGGAGCACATACATGCGCGCGACCGCTTTTTCGCTGTTGTGAGTTTCATGACGTTGAAACTCAAAGGTGACATAGATATTCTGAAAACATACCTTCACACCGAAAATGAAGTTGCTAGGTTGCACACGAAACTCCTAACGGTGGATGAGGTGTGTACGGTAAATGCAAAATACTTAAATATTTCTCAAGGTCAAAGGTCAAAGCGTTCACCATGGGTTATATTCCTACCAAGTTACATCAATTTCTGACGAGTGGTGTTCGAGATTTTGCGCGGAGAGACACAGACACACAGACAGATGCACAGGTGCACAGACGCCGCCAAAAGCAATACCTGCTTGCAGCAGGCGCGCATGTAAACATATCGTTTCTAATCCATCATGCAATTACCGTTCACCAATGTTCAACCAGTTCATAAAATTACCTAATGCTCAAAAAATTAGCATTTCGAAAAAGTTTTCCGGTTTTTAAATTTCTAAATGCTCTTAAAATCCTTTAGGTTTATACCTCTTAAAGTTCAAAGTGACGCCAATGACGCCAGATTACATTATGCATTTTTCCATCTAATATACTTAATACTACTAAAGACAATTCCAGTGAGAAAAGAATTACCACAAATTGCAGTAAAAAAATCAACGTTACTTTTATTAAATATATAGACATAACAAAAAGTGAAAACACAAAGAGCCTGAAATTGGACTTTTGAGGTTTATAAAGTGTTACGGGTCACCATCTTTCCTTGTGGTCTATTCAGCTGTTAGCCTGTGTCGAAATTTTGAATTATCAACAGACAGCTTTGAAACCAGAATACAGAATATAACTTTAATAACAGATGTAATACGGTAATTATGAGGTACAATAGGGGAAAAGGAGTCTGTAACATAGTATAAAACCGATAGTGTTACCAAAACAGATGTAGCTAGCGGCTAGCAGCAAGCGCTGAGCAGCAGACGCCTTGTGACAACTGCGTAG
>Ga0126335_1001365_pt1 | contig 13561 bp, 6 predicted proteins | sample OlaspJWI45metaG_FD_108409 | JGI IMG/M metagenome (GOLD analysis project Ga0126335, IMG submission 108409) | Marine gutless worms symbiont microbial communities from Oahu, Hawaii - Olavius sp. 1 OAHU.JWI-45 metaG | ecosystem: Host-associated > Annelida > Digestive system > Unclassified | place... | reverse complement strand
TACCGTACGCGAGAAGAACAGCTTCTGTGAAGCGTACTCGTATATTTTAGTGAAGAGATTGTATTCAGTTTTCTCCCATCTTCCATTGGCGTACAGAATTCTGGCGACTCTACCAACATCGTCGATGGAATGTGAGCGCACATTCAGTAAGTTGAAAATCATCAAAGACAGGTTGGCTAACGAGATAACCTCCGACCATTTGTCAGACAGAATGATTCTGTCGACGGAACAGGATCTGACGTGAAAGTTGGATTACACGACCATAATTCGTAGATATTCCGCAGCATCACCGGAACTTACTAAAGTGTTGTTTCCAGTAATATGTTTGTTTTATAATACTTTTATTGTATCTCGTATTATCGTATAGCTGCTCTGGGTTTTGTCAATATTATTATTATCAACACCGTTTCGATAATATGTATAAGGCCTACAGGCCTAAGGCTTAGGCATATAGGCAAAACAGACCCACAGTGTGGCTCAGTCCAAGTCTGCTTTCGCTCAGGCTGCCTCACTTGCTCAGCTCGTACTGGCTTTATAGAGCCGTCACCACGCCCCTGGTATGCCAGACTGGGCTTGCATATTCTAGCACTTGTCCAACGACTGCTTCATACTAATACACGAGGTCCTTTTGTGACACTCCAGTTCGCTTCAGTTTCTTCATGAACCACAGACGTTTGTTGGCCTTAGACGTTATCGACTCACTATGGTCGGGCCATCTCAGTGAGTTGTTGATTGTGAGACCAAGTAGCTTGGAGACGGACACCTGCGTCACAACCTGACATAGTGGCGTCTGTTGTCTTCTCAGTGATCCAATGATCATCTCCTTCGGTTTCTTCTCGTTAATGTTCATGTGGCTGGCTGTTGACCAGCTCACCAGCTCGTCAATAACTGTCTGCAGCTAGCTGGTCTCTGTCTTGGCCACAGTTTCAGATACAGTGGTGTCATCGACATAGTTATCAGTAGGTACACCCCATCCCGCCATCGTAAGCAGCCATGGAACGTGCTAAGCCACAAACCGCCACAAAATTAGTTAGCCAAGCCGGTATAAATGTAAGCCGGCGCAGCTTAAAGCTTTCCCCTTCCAAAATTATCAGTATAGTGGACGATATATTGCGTTACTACTTAACGCCAATTTTACCTGCAGTCCTGCAGACCTGCACTAACACGTAAATTGACACACGGACCTGCTTGGTCCAGTTCGGATTTCCTCATTACCTCGAGTATGTTGAGCATGCGTTTGATAGATTAGATGTACCTTGCCATCAGTCCAGGCAGTGTACCGGTGGAATCCATGATCAGCACAGCAGGCAACATGCTAAATTCAACAAGATCATCAACGGCACCATATAAAGTTGACATGGTGATGTTCATTCACGATAACTATGATGTGGTGTTGGTGTGCTGACTGCTGACTTCTACCGCTGATCAACAATTTTTTTTAACTTTTAACTATTTAATTGTACTTTTCTAATGCTAATTCACGAACAGCGTCATTACTATTCTCGGTGTTGCAGTCTGGCGGTGTCGTCATTGGTGCAGTAGACCGGCGAAGAGGCCCAACGAGGACACGCTTACGTCGAGCAGGAACCAGCGACGGACGCTCTCAACGACAATAGACATGCGGGACGCGTCTCAGCTGATGATGTGGGTCATGTTTATAAACAGACGCACGTGGCCGTCGAAAGCATGTCAGCGCGCCGGCTCCTGTGCCCTGGCAGCGCAACAGGCCGAGGGCTGTGACATTCGATCTAGCCGTTGAGCCCGGAGTAGATCGTAGGCCGAGAAGTTGACGACGAATGTAGACGAAAGGAGGTCGACCGTCACGCATGAATGGTCCCAACGCTGACGTCCATTCCTGTACTACAGAAATATGACGAAAATGCCGACATAAAACTCACGGTAGAGACGACGACGAACAGTACAGATATGATAGTTGCATTCATCGCATTACAGCGACAACGACAGTTACAGTTATAAGTACCTGAATGACATTAAAAAGACATAAACCACAAAACAAACAGAGAACAGTAATCATCATCATCATCATCATCATCATCATCATGGTTTATTTCAGGCAATGAGGCAAAAGCCCAGAGAACATAAAAAAAGCAATGAACAATAAAACAGAGAGACAGAGTATCAACGGACAGAGAAGACAGCTACAAAAAGGCTGATAGCAACTAATGCGCCTACTAATTCCCAACGTACTTATAACTACACGTACGTACTTGCAGTTATAAGTGCGTACTTTAACGTAAATATGTTTTACGTCTCAGTGTTCTGTAATGGGCTCCGTAGAATCTACCTACGGAATAAGCTCGTAGGCTCGTACTCGTGTATACGGTCGTAGCCATATTTTTGAGGACTGCTAGTACGGAACGTGATTGATGATCCCTCGAAAATGGCGGATGAGATTGTTTATCGAATGATTTTGCTGTTATCATACCCTGTGACGTGTTTCGATTAGTTATTAAGTGCGTTGTATTTTTGTTGGCCGTTTAGTAGAAATATACTCTATAATTTATTTAGTTGGTTTCGTGAGATACCAGCATCCATTTAGCAAAATCAGGGATGCATGCTGTGTAATTTGCCGGCTGGGTATCTTTTGGCTCAGAATATTTGAGCGGTCACCAGCAAAATAGCCGGAGCCCTATTTTGCCGGTTGCCATACTGGAACATCCGATATTGCAGTACGTCAGCGTTATTACGTCACCTGACCGTAACCCGAACGTTACCCCTGACAGTAACCGTAACCCTAAACTGACCCTAACACTTAACTCAGTACCATACGTACCTGGTCAGTTCACGCAAGTGTTTGTAACACAGCTTGGCACGTATTCAGATAGGTTGTTTCAGCAACATCAGTCATTGCCACCTTATTGGGTAAGTTTTTTTCAGCTGGTCAGACCCGGTCAGACTGATCTACTCCTGTGACAGATCCTCCAGGCCGACTAGGTCTGGCCATACAAAAGGAATGGGTTGAAGTTATTGTCACGCACGGTGAATAAGCAGTGGAAAGTGTTATCCACCATGCGAGCGTGCACGGTTTGGTAGCATGAAAAAGTTCGTGCATGTGCACGGTAAATGCACAGCAAATAATAGTTCAGTAAAAGGTCAGTAAAACTGTATTTGCAGAGCGAGTATGTCCTAGGTGGCACTGAGGGCTCTTCTAGAAAAAATCGGCACCCCCAGGGTGGACGGCAAAATTTTACCCGGACATGTGGTGCTTGATCTTGTTGTCTCATTTTTTTCACAGCAATGTGTAGTCATTCATGCACTGCACTCACATTTTTGGGTTGGAGGTGATGTATGGTCATGCCCGAATTATTTTCCGCACCGGTGTTGGTCAGTCACCTCAAGTAATTTCCAACAAATAGTCTGAGAGCAGTGGTCACTGTGACAGCACCAGAAAAGAGATGAAAAAACAGTGCCGAATATACACAAATGTAATGAACTATACCTACCTTTTCCTTCCCAGCCAAAGCTGGTCCTCATTTCCCGACCCCAGAGGGATGGGCAGCTGAGTTGGCCTAGGCGTTGAGTTGGCCTGCTAACCCTTGCAGCCGTTGACGGAACCCAAACTACTCTACCCTTATTCATAGCCACTACATAATTGGGAAATGGAAAATTTTACTAACTTCGGAATATTTCTTGATTTTACATCACTTACCTGTTAATAAATTATAAAGTAACTAAATGCAAACTAGAATATGTGGCAGTTACCACGATATTGCCAACTAAAGCCTCGCACTACATGCACAATACTTACTTAACTCGTCAGAGATCTCATTTTGTATCAACACACCCAGACATGTCTCGGGAACAAAATTCACGTTGGACTGCTGCCAGAAAATTTCTGCTTCTGGTTCCGGTTGTGACAGCATGAAAAATGGTCATTGACTGTGGTCTGACCAAATTTTTCCCAGTCTGAATGCTCTGACCTTTGATACAAAATGCAGGCCAGATCTGGTCACAGGCAAAAAAAGAATAGCTAGTTACAGGCCATGTTGATCAGTCCTGTCTGACTAATGAAAAAGAACTTGCCTACTGTGATACCATGTTGCAGCATGTTTGTATTTTTGTAGGGTTTTGTCTGTTGAATTCTTCAGAAGTCATGAATCGCTCATCTAGATCTGTCTACACAGTTACTCGATCAACTTATTTACCTGGGAATGACGAAATGAGTGATATTGCATATATTGACGTTGATGACGATGACGATTATGTCAGCAGCAGTTTAAATTCGATGTCGAACTCAACACAAGGAAATCTGTCTGAAGCTAAACATCTGGTTTCTGATCAGCAAGGAGACTTATCAGAACGAGGAGTTTTTGACTACTTTAGCTCTCCGCTCACCATAGGCTGTACAAACCGTGCCCAGGAACCGAGCTTTCGGCCACAGAATCACTACTATTTAGGTCCCGGTGGTGCGTCGTCACTGCGAAGTAGTGGAGCAAGAAAGTTTGTCGAAGCACATCGTCATGCTGACACAACAGCAAGTTCGGATGAAGAAGTTCGAGACAACAGTTACGAATCTAGATGGTCGTCATCTCAGAAAAATAGTATTCACGACTTACCTTCACTTGATTCACAGTGGGTCAGGCAACAGTATAATCTGCATGTCAGGCAAGCAAATACACAGTGCTATGACGAAGCTGTACCCTGTGATGAGTCTGACGATCATTTGACTGCAAATAGGCCATTGCCCCCAGTTGCTGACCATAAGGACATTTTGTCTTCTCGTACAAGTATACATGATAGTGAACATGTGCTTTCTAGGCATACGTGTAGCGATACAAGCCACAGTGTCTGTGATACTTTTGATTGCTTCAAAGTGGTGAAAGATGCTGATTCCTATAGAGACAGTGTTGCAGTTTGCAGTGAAACCACCGATACAAGTTGTGGCACTGATCCGAGGAGTGGTTCACCAGCAACGAGGAGCTTTCTGTTGCGATCAGGCAGTAGGAGCTCCAAGGACAGTAGTGATGTACATCACATGTCGACATCGGGACAATCATGGCCAGTTTTGGCCAGAGCGTGTGACAGTCACACTGGCCCTGTTACAGCGTCACATCAGATTGCTGTCTGTCGTTCGTCAGAACAGTCAACAGTTGTCAGTGCTGTCGGTTCTGTGCGCTGCAGCACTGGTGTTGACACTGGCGTCGGTTTTCCACTGTCAACTGTCAGCACTTGGAACACCCAAGGACATACAGACAGCAGTCGGTTATCATCAGCCAGTGGACAAGACCGCGTCCACTGGGCACCAAATAATGGGTTGCAAGCAATTGCTGACTACCGCAAAAACTATGATGATGCTGGTCCTCGGAGCTATGGTGGTGGACGTCCTGCAAGATGTAAGATGACTTTGATTATTCTGTAATCTGTGTTTGCTATACGTTAGGATACACAGCAGTTCTTTTATTAAAATGAAATTTATTATTTGAACATATTAACGTGTTGAGAGTGAAGCACGATTAATTTTTGTTATTTATAATTTGTAATAGCATTTTGTGGCTTTCAGAAAGTCTGACATTCTGATAATGAGGGCTGGTGCTGGTGCTGGTGCTGAGGTCAAAACAGTTGTGTGTAATATAGTTGGTAGATTTTGCCCGGGGATTTTGAGCCTGTTGGTAGTCTCCCTTAGACATAAATAGGGAGACAGGCTGTGTACTGTATATCTATGCTCAAGTTCCTGAACCAGATTTGGAGTCCCATTGGGATCGTAGTTGTAGTTGGAGTCTCACAAAAACAGGACTATGCCCCCAGATTTTGTTATATTTATGTTACTGTAGCAATAAAATAAGTTTAAAGCCCCTTTTTACACATTTCCAGATGAGATGCTGGATCCTCTGGGATGCAAAATTTTAGCAGTCTGGGATGGTTCAACAGCTGAAGAATGAAGATGCTGTGACATCAAAATTAGCTTCTACTGCTGGGATAAGATTGAGGGTGTATATGTACTATGTAGCCTCTGAGAACACTCCATGCAGTCCCGGGCATTCATAACTTTTTACTGCTATTACATAGCAGCAGAACTTGTTACCGAACGAAGCCTGGAGATGTGAATGGCACTTTTTGTAATGCACTGTGGTCCTATGACTGATCTTGCTTTTTCAGATAGTGTCTGGCTGTGGACTACAGATGGCTTAACACAGTCCTGTAGTCTCTGTGTTCAAGTATACAAAAACAGGTGTACTGTATAAAACTTAATCCCCACGGTAATGAAAAGTGAGTTTTGCACATTGTGTGTGACTCGGTGGTTAGTAACTTAGTATTATTGTTTGCAGCCCGAGAGGTCATGAGTATGACACTGATGGCCCCTGCCCTCCAGTTGCCCAGAGAGGCATGATGGTTTGAACAGCTAACAACTGCGATAACTGTCACGTAACGGTCCTAGGCAGACTTGTGTGCTCATGGTTGTGGTGCCTAGGCCAACTTGGCCTTCCATCCCTCTGGGGTTTGTAAGTGAGGACCAGCTTTGACTGGGAAAGCAAAGGCAGGTATGGTTTATTCCATTTGTGGATAAATGCATAGGTGGCAGGTAAAACTGTGTGATCCCTTGACAATGCATGCCATATCAGCACTTCTGTGATGAGTTTGCTTCATAAAGATGCACTATGTCAAGTGTCCTCTACCCACCTTATCTCATATGTATGATTGGTGCTTTATGGTGTATATAGATGAGCATTTAACGTTCCGCAAGAACCAAGATGACGACTCGTCATATCTGTATAGCTCACGAGTTAATGACTCAGATGGAGACGATGATGCTCGGAGGAGTGATGCTGACATTACTTCCAACGTCGATATTTTGCAACATCGAGCAAAGGACTACGATTGTGGGTCTACGGTACGGCCGTTCATCACCACACCACAATATCATCTGATGCCGACGGAGGAGGAAGAAACGGAACGGAAACAATCAGCCAAAGGTCAGCTGCTGGAGCGTATGCAACGCAGACGAACTGCACGGCGGAATCGTGAGTCGGCGGGGATATCAACTGCAGACACAGTTCCAGGCTACAGGGGCGAAGCGCCGTTAGAGGAACTTATCAGCTACATCGATCCACCAGCTTCGGTGATGATGACAAGTGACTCTAAGATGGGCAGGAAGTCAAAAAAGAAGAAGAAGAAAGTGTCAACGGCAGGTAACTTAGACAGCAGTGAACAGAAGCTGGCCAACAGCTGTGAGGTGTTTGTGGGTACTTCTGGTGTTAGCTCTGACAATCCGTCTGTCAGAGTTGGTGATAGCTGCTGCATAGAGTTGAGTAAGAAGTCAGACAGTGATATTCTGCTTGACACTACAGATGTACTGATTGACTCTAATGCTTATTCACCAGACAGTCATTCTTGTGTTGATTGGAGCAAAATGGACAAAAATGATCAAGACACCAGCACGATTGCTGATGGTGGTGTTGATGCATACGTTGATAGTCAGAATGCTCCCAGTGATACAGATATTAACGATTTGAATGTCACACTTGTAGACAACTTGCCTGAAGTTGTATATGCTGAAATGAAAAATACGCAGTTGGAAGCTGAAAATGTATGTGTGAATTTAATAGATTTAGAACCTATTACGAGTACAGCTGCAGCTGAAGAAACACTTGCAGACAGCTGTGAAACTGCTGCAAATTCTGTAGAAGATAATGGTAACAAAAAACAGACTGATATGGAACCTAGCAACAACGCCAGTGTGACCGATAGCGTTTGCAGTCCGATTGCACAAAATGGTGCTGAAAAAGTTGGGGCAACACTGTCGCCTGTAGTCAACAAGCAGCATGAATTGGATGATATTCTTTCACTTGTGACTGGGTCGGACAGTGTAACTTCGGACACTGGATCTGTGGAAGACATGTTTGTCACTGTCCAGAAAAAGAAAAGAACCAAAAACATTGCTGCCATTGCTGACGACCCACGACAAAGGTTTGATCGTAGATCAGGCTCAAAAGGGCCAGAAGATAAAGATGGCACCTACCATATAAAACGATCGTGGGTCAAGTCGTTTGATGCCACTTCCATAGTGCCTTCTGTCAGTGTTTCTCATAGCAGTATTATGTATTCTAAACCATCATGCCCTGTTACTCAAAGGAGCTCTGTAACAGTTGCATGCTACAGCCAGGCTTCTAATCCAGACACTGTTTTGACGTCAGCTGCTGTGGAGAAATGCAGAGAGAACAAATCATTGTCATCTTCATCAGCCATGACAGTAAATGCCGAACCGGAAGGTATTGTAGAGCAAAACAGTAGCGGGGAATGTACAGTTAGTAATGTTAGTAATTCTGTTGATGTATTGTCACACACATATTCCCCCGATATGACATGCGGAAATGAAGAAAATGGAAAAAAAGAAATTCAGGGTGATCTAGTCACACAAGTCAACAGTTCCGCATCTGCTGGTGCTATAATTGCCACAGATTGTCCAGCATCTGATATAAAGACACTTGTTAGTGAGTGTGATAAGAAACTGGACTCTAATGTGCAGACAGAAACGGTAGGTGATAATTCTTGTGGTAATAACATCAAACAAAATCCTCCAGCCGGAACGGCTTTTGAAAAGTTGAATGAATCTGCTTTAAAGCCAGACATACAGGTAGACAGTTCTGATAGTAATCTAGGTGAAGACAAGGTAGCCAAAGGCCAGAGTAGTGAAGAGAAAGATAAGTCATCTCAGCTGTCTGTACAGCATGTCGGTGCATCTGCTGTGTTCTTAGACACTCGTAACATTGCTGGTACAACACCCCCACGGTCTGACATATCATTTGGATTTGATCCTAGTACTTCACCGGAGTCACAACTGGACGTTCCTGTTAGTCAGCATGATAGTCCATTGGGTGGGACGTTAGATGCCGTTGCAGCAACATGCCATTGCCCAGTTGTTGCATCAATACCTCCGCCAGTAGCTGGTTGTGCGCCACTATTGTATTTCTATCCGGCCGTGCCTGTGCCCATTTTACCGCCGTTAGCTCCGTTTACAACTGGCCGCTGTACACCAATTGGCGTCGTGCCTCCAATGCCTGCTGTTGCTGACATGTCGAGTCTCTCTCTGCCGGCTGCAACCGCTGTGTCGATGTGGCAGTCAGCTGAGGATAAACTTGTTTCTGTAGCAGTGATGCAGCAGACTCAGAACGTCACTGTTGATGATGAAGCAGTAGCTTCTGTTACAACAGTGCCATCAACTTCAAGCAAACCAACAAATGAGTTTGTTCTTTCTGCCGCTCAACGATTCTTATATGCCGGTATAGCGTCATTCTGAACAGTTATTGTATATTAATTGTCCGTGAAGAATATCAGAGTGCCATGAATGATGCACATACATTTGTGCAATATTTTACTATATTTGTAAGAACATGCTTAAGTTTGAGATGTGTTTGTTTTAACAACAAAATTGTGTTTAAAGTTAGTCATATACTATTATACATAATCACTAATATATAATGTATACAGCAGTCAGTAGTTGTTGCACATATGTATCAATGTCTGTAATGTGTAGTTACTAGTTCTTAATTCCATGTCCCAGTGCACTCAACCTAGATACTATTCTAGATTAATGATATTCAGTACCAACAGTCAAAACAGTCAGGGTTAGTACTAGTGCAAACAGATTAATGATTTGCAGTTTTTGAGCAAGAGTTTTAAAATTAGAAAAGTTTTGTAAATACTTTGAGCCATAATATTGACAAGTTGTGTTAAAAATCGTTTGTGTTGTGTATCAAACAGAATATGAGAAGGTTTTAGAAAGTTGCAGAGCCAGTAAGTTTGCCAGATTTATTTGAAAGATGTTAGCTTGCATTACAGTTTTTGTTTCAAATTCTTATAAATTTAAATTTGTACATGCTGTATTCCTTTGACTATATCTGTCACATACTAAGGTGTTCTATGTTTCTCAGTGCAAAGTACTGAGGTTCATGGATGGCAAAATAAGCTGGGTGAGTGGGTGACTTTTTTCTCCAAATGATATCTCGGGACTGAGCAGGCCTAAGAACTTTAAATTTGGTGCAAAGGTAGCATCTAGAATGAGGATGATGCATGTACTTAGATTTTAGGAAAAAAATTTTAATTGTGACAAAATTGGCCAAGCCCATGGTGTGAGGGTGATGCCCGAACTTTTTAGGCCATGCAAAGCAGGGCCTTATATTTTGCTCTTGTGGTCTATATTTTTTGCTACTGAAACTTATGGATGGAGAACGGCCGGGGGAATGCTTGTTGTTTTCATACTGTAAGTGGGGGCCCAGGAATTCCTCCATAAAAATCGACAGAAATTCCCATCCCTTCCCTATTTTTACAGGGGATGGGGCAAAAAGTCCGAAATTTTGACCCAAATTTCGATACCACTCTTGTTTGGATCACCGGCATTTCAAATCGGAGGACTTTTTCAGAAATCTAAAAAAAAGCTTGTCAGTAACCGATGTGGTCGTACCACACGATACCAACTGTGTAAGAGTGGGCTCCCCAACTCTGAGATTTGTTGGTGCAAATGGGGCCCCAAAATAGGCCCCGAAGGATAGAATGGTTAAATCGCTATAACTCAGCTGCCGATTGTCCGATTTCATTGAAATTTTGCGTGGTGACACATACAGAGGTCAGCAAAGTTGGAACCGGAAGTAGAATTACGCCACTAGGGGCATCTTTTCGATTTCGTTTTGGTGGCATTTCTCAGCCACCGAGTTTCCGATCTTGCTGAAATTTTGCAACTGAGCAGGTGATACATATGGAGCTCCCCAAATGACTGCGGAGTCTACCTTGGAACCGTAAATAGAATTCCACTGCCAGGGGGCATTTTCCCAAATTCCGTTTTGGCATAGGCAATGCGTGAAATGGTCCAAATGTGCTTGTCTCAATAAACCAAGGTGGCAGACGGCGCCGCCACCCACCCCAGCGCTTGCCCTCACACTTATGCTTTCCTTCTTGCCATAACCCCTGCTCTCCCTGTGGAAGCCTCCTTCGCCGGGCGGGTGCTTGCTTAGCACAGCCTCACGTGGCATTCTAAATTTAATTGCCACAGTTATGGTTGTTTTTAAATTATGCACTGCTTTAATACACAAAAAAAAACAAAATTGGCAAAAAATGTGCTGCCCTCTGGTGAAGTAAAATGAAGATGACGCCCGTGATGCGCGTAGAATTCCTCAGACAGTACCGAGCACTGAGGACCATGTGACGATAGCCACTTTACTTGTTTCCCAAGATGTTTGTCATTGATGTTGATCAGCTGTTACTGAGACTCAGTTTCCCTTAACTGACTTATTTCTTTGGTAGACCATTAAACAAACTACTCAGAGTTTGTTGTTTAGTCCAACTGTGTGATTTTGTGTTAATAGTTTAATATAGCATACATTGCCTGATTCCATTTGGTATGAATATTTGTTGTAAATGTATGTAGAGCATAAGTCTACCACTGCCTCAAAAACTATTCTAGTGATACTTTTGCACATTCAGTGTAAGCTGCATGGTGAGCGTTCTTGAAAGACCTGTAATATGTCGAGTGAGACATTATGTTGTACTAGTGCTACTGCCAGTGGTATTGTATTATTAAGCTTCGTCAAATGCATGAGATTCAGTCCTGCGATCGATGATCGTGGACATCTGTAGGTCTGTCAGTCTGTCTGTCATGTGGCTTCGCTGTGCAAACATGGCTGAATGAATCAAGGTTCTGCTTGGAGTGAAGGCTCTTGGTTGGTTGTGTTAGATGCTAATCCCAATTTCTCGCACGGATTCGATGCATCCTTCGCCAAATTAATTTGCTCATTTGTTAATTAGTGCTGCTGTGTGCTGATGTCAGGTCTTCCTGGTGAGTGCCTTGTTGTCCAATACTCAAGTCTTGAAGCCCTTCAACAACACTGATGATCTCCATATCTCCGCTGCTGAAACTGTGAAGAAGCTGAAAAGTGTCATATGCAGAGGTCTGCGATTTACATCAACATGCCAGCGAGTTATGCCTTTCTCACTAACCAACCTTGCCCGCCACAAACAAACATACGCGGACAGGTTTGCGAGATGCTGTCCGTTTAGGTTATTTTGTATTTTATTTGCCGCGTGTGTGCGGTGTATATTGACATTTTGTTAGTTGATTTCCCGCACACGAGACGATTGCTGACACGAACACAGCAAGTCATTTCTATATGTGATGCTCAGTTGATTGACACATCACGCCACTGTTTAGACGACGTTGCAGAACAGTTAATAGAGCTTACTGTTATCTTAGCATAACTGTTAGCTGTAACTGCTGTAGATCTAGACATGTGTGCATTATCGTTAGTATTTTCAAGCTTGACTTTACGACTAATTTTGCATTGTATCTGTTGATGGTTGGTTGAAGAGTGAGTGACAGCGTTCGTTTTACTAATGCAGTACTGAACATATACAGACGGTTATTTTAATGCTTATTTTCCATCATTACCTGGGTTATTGGTCTTGCAGTTCTTTTTGAGAGATTGGCGGAGTAGTATTTTGCAGGCCAGATGTTCTTTTGGATATCCACATTCTCTAAAATAAATGACAAATGAAATTTGTGCTTTTTGACATTTTCTCCTCCTGAAATGTATGCATTTATTTGCATCTACCGGTAGCAAAAGCTACACTGGATTTCTTTAATTTCTTAATTGTAATTTTGTCTTGAATAGATTTGGAGAGATTTGGAGTGGTAAAAACTATTATGTGAAATACAAACGGACCATGTTATCTTTTGTATATACTGAATCACAGCAATGCTGCTGTACTGCAGTGGCCGTAGACACATTGCAGCTGAAGTATTTTTATGATTCTAAGCAGTATTAGCCAGAGGTAACATGTAGGTGAGGAGAGTTACTCCTCAGCACAGCTGAGGTTCTCGGGCAATTGAATTAAGGCAATTGGATGATTAATTGGTGGTGTGTGGGTGGCTATTTTTGTCAGTACAATTCTCAGAAACTTCAAAATGCCCAAAAGTTGAAGCTCGTCATGTGGCTGCAGTACAATACTATGATGATGCTGATGTATTTTATATTGACTTTTTATTTATAGTTTTTAATATCATTAATTTTTTTGTTTGTAATTTCCTATGGATTCAGTCTGATATAATAAAACAGAGATCATTTCTACTTGTTCCCCTACCCTGCATTGAAATCCATAACAAATTAACGATCAGTTGGTAAAAATTGAACAGCACCCAACTGACGCTATGCAGAGGATCTTATGATGGCCAGTCACCTTTCTTGTTATATGGTAGCTGTCACCAAGGCCCATGTCACACTCTAAATTTGTGTAAAGTTACTTCATTTTTAATTGTACATGGAAATGCTGGAACAGTTGGTGCATTGGTAAACAAAATGCAGACACCTTAGACAATGATGAAGATATAGCCAAACTTACTGTGTAATTTTTGTAGCTTTTCTAACACATAAGTGGCAAAATTTTTGTTTTTTTTTGTGCAGACATTTTTATTTACTTGATTATGTATTAATTCTAAGTTTGATAAAGGCAGGGATAGTTTGGAATTGTTTGAACGAGCATTGTTGTTTCCAGTGTGATATGGGCGTCAGACTTGGTTGCCAAAGACTTTGTAATTTCATTTTGGCATTATTTG
>Ga0126335_1001364_pt1 | contig 13571 bp, 9 predicted proteins | sample OlaspJWI45metaG_FD_108409 | JGI IMG/M metagenome (GOLD analysis project Ga0126335, IMG submission 108409) | Marine gutless worms symbiont microbial communities from Oahu, Hawaii - Olavius sp. 1 OAHU.JWI-45 metaG | ecosystem: Host-associated > Annelida > Digestive system > Unclassified | place... | reverse complement strand
TAAATACTTTTTACTAATCAAAAACAGTGAGATAAAATTTTGCCAAAATTACAAGTTGGATGCGTAGTAAAATTGTATCATATTGATATTATTGAATTGTTACCCGGACAGTAGTGATTGAATATATGCAGAAAATGTTCGGCAATGAGCATGATGTCCCGGCCCATCTCACGCAGCGGTGGCAGCGTGAGGCTCACAACATTCAATCGATAGTACAGATCTTCTCTAAATCGTTTTTGACTCACCGCGGCCTGAAGCCCACGGTTAGTGGCGGCAATGATGCGGGCTTTCAGCTCGATACTGCGATTGCTGCCTAAAGGACGAAATCTTTTGGTTTCCAACACGGTCAACAGTTTCGCTTGCATCTTCAACGGCATTTCACCGATCTCATCCAGAAACAGCGTTCCTCCGGCAGCCTCCTTAAAAAGGCCGGCACGCGATTCGATCGCATGCGTAAATGCGCCTTTTTTGTAGCCGAAGAGCTCTGATTCGATCAAGTGCTCCGGCAGGGCAGCGCTGTTAATATCGATAAAGGGTGCCTTGGCGGGCATCGAGCTGTAATGGATGACCCGGGCAGCGAGATTTTTACCCACGCCGGTTTCGCCCAGCAGCAGGATCGTTGTTGTCGGCACACGTGCCAGTTTTCGAATGGTTTCACGAATCTTTTGGATCGGCGGGGATTGGCCGAGAATACTCTCGCCCAGAAACCGGCGGCGAAAGTCTGCATGGGTTTTATACAGCAGCAGTTCATATTGCTGCTGTCGTCTTTGCTGCAGCAATGTTGCCTGCTCGGTAACGTCATTGATTGCTAAAAAACCTTGACCGTTGACCGGATAAGGCAGTATGAGCAAATTGAGATAACGCAAGATGCGGTCGTTTACCGTCCTGCGGTTGACGTATTCAATTGCAAAATTGCCGGCGCGCCTGCTGATAACGTCCTGTATGACTGATTCACTGCCGATAAATTCCGGAACCACATCCAGCAGATTATCACCGATGTGCGGTGGCCCTAATTCTTCCAGAATCTTTTGGCCCCGCCGGTTTGAGTGAATGATACTAAATTTGTTATCAAATATGATGCCGCCCAATTTGTTGAATTTAAGCAGGCTGCGTATCAATTCTTCCATCGCGGCCACCCAGTTTCATGGAAAGACATTGGAATGCGCGATCGACATTTTCACCGTTCTTCGCACTGGTCAGCAATAATTCAGCCTCGAATTGTTCGGCCGTCCGCTCAAAGACCTGAGGGTCCAAATTCTCATTTTGGTGCAGATCTTTATTATTGCAGACAAAAACCAGACCGGCATCGGGACAGACAGATAAAAATTTTTCACAGATGATACTTACATCTCGTGCCGTATCGGGACGGCAAATATCCATTACTGCCAGCGCACCGGAAGCGCCCCGGAAGTAACTGCTCGTGATGCGATCGAATTTTTCGAATCCGGCGATATCCCAGATCAACAGCAGGTGCTGGACCGGCAGACCGAACTGTGGATGGCGAAAGGGTGCCAGGGTTCTTTGACTGATGTTGACACCCAGGGTGGTTAGATATTTCTCATCAAAACGGTCGTGGACAAATCGCTCGGCAAGGCTGGTTTTACCCACGGCAAAAGCACCGAGCATACAGATTTTCTTTTTAATGATGACAGATTCTGGCGGCATGTTGTGATTTAGCAGAGAACTGTAAGTGACGAAATAATACCTCTGGCACCGGCAATTGCCAGTCACGTTAGCAAAACAACGATCTATATACAACCCTATTTACACTTCAAGTGACCATACAGAGGCATAGCGGTCATCTTATAATGAACAGAAAGGAGTCAGCCCGTGTCACCGTCCCCATCAAAAGTGAATCGCCAGACACTTAAAAAGCCGTCAAAAAAGACGGATCCTCATGTAACTGATGGCCTTAAGGCCGAGACCGAAAACCTGAGCAAGATCAGAGACATCATCTTCGGAACTCAGATGCGTGATTACGAAAACCGTTTTGTTTCGATTGAAAAACGGTTTCAGCAATCGATCCGGGATTTGCAGACATCGGTCGAATCAAGACTGCAGGCGCTGGATTTGCAAATCCAGCGGATGGAAAGAGAAATAAATGCGAAACTGGATTCGGAACGCGAGGCAAGACAGTCAGCTCTTGAAGCCGAAGCAAAACAAAGAGATGCGGTCCGGGAAAAATTGTCTGCTGATATCCTGCGTTTGGACGAAAAGGCGACCGCGGCCGCCGCTGACCTGGATCAGCTGCTGGCCGCTAAAACCATCCAGCTGGAAAAGAATTTCGAACAGCAAGCCGGAGACCTGGAGAACAAACTCCAGGAAACTCATGTTGATTTGTCCGATACCAAACTGGATCGTCACCTGATGGCCGAAATGTTGCAGGAACTGGCCCAACGGATCAATAAGGGTTAAGGCTGGAATGGGTTCAAAATGAATGATTTGACTTCCGAAAAGGTCCCGGGTGGTGGGGATGATACATCAGCGGCTATCGATACTACCGATCTGGAGCAGTTGCGCGATCTGATCCTGCGTCCGCTGCAGGGCGAGGTCGATCAAATTCTGCAGCAACTATCCGATCCGCAGCAGCAGGCTTCGAAATTGAGTCGAGTACTGCCCGCGGCGATCCGTTTACGCTGCGCCAAGGATAATAAACTTGCTCATTCCCTGGCACCTGTAGTGGCTGAAGCCATTCAGTCTTCGGTTAAGCGGAATAAAAAGTTATTGGCCGAAGCGATTTTTCCCGTGATCGGACCTGCTGTTCGGCGTTCTATTTTCAGCGCCCTGCAGGCAATGATGCAGTCCTTTAATCAGCTTTTAGACCACAGCTTTTCTGTGCGCGGTTTCAAGTGGCGAATTGAAGCCTTTCGAACAGGCAAAACATTTGCTGAAGTGGTTATGTTGCATACGCTGGTCTATCAGGTCGAACAGGTCTTTTTACTTCATCGCCCCTCCGGTTTACTGCTGCAGCACGTTGCGGCCGGGACAATTTCCGCTCAAGATCCCGATCTTGTTTCCGGAATGCTGACGGCGGTTCAGGATTTTGTCAATGAATCCTTTGGTACCCGGGATGGCAGCACGTTGGAGTCCCTCAGGGTCGGCGATCGGTTAATACTGGTGCAGGAACGTTCAGGCGTGGTCCTGGCAGCCGTGATCCGCGGGGAACCACCGCTGGATCTCAAATCGGTGCTCCAGGACGTAATTGATGAGATTCAGATTCTGTACAGGGATGCGTTGCATGATTTTGCTGGGGATACCACCCCTTTCGTACCGCTCCAACCGCTTCTGGAAGACTGTTTGCATCAAAAATTCAAACCCCAAAATAAAAAATTATCGCCGCTTTTTTGGATGATGATACTGGCAGCGGCCTGCCTGCTGGGGGGTGGCATATTCCAGTTATGGCACAGGCATCAAAACTGGCAAAGCTATCTGACGCACTTGTCCGCGGAACCCGGAATCGTTGTCACGGCTGCGGGCGGCTTCTCCAATAAATACAGCCTATCCGGGCTGCGCGATCCGCTGGCCATCGATCCGGTCGAACTGGCCCGCACCTATGGTTTACCGGTTGAAAAGCTGCGCTTTAATTTCGAAACATTTTACACCATTGAGCCGGGTATCCTGTCCCGGCGTCTGGTAAAATGGCTGAATCCGCCCGAAACTGTGCAACTGGATTTGCAAAACGGCATTCTTACGGTTACCGGCACGGCACGGCACGATTGGATCGAAACCTTACGGCAGACAGGGCAAATACTGCCCGGTATCGAGCGCGTTCAAACCGAACAACTGATCGATGCGGATCAGCAACAATTTGAGGCGTTCAAAAAAGATATTGAACAGACAAAATTACTTTTTGATTCGGGCCAGTCCGAGCTTGCGCAGGCCGAGATGCCCACGCTTGAAAAAGTCGCCGACCGTATCGACCGACTGTTGCAGTTGCAGTATCCGTTGAACCGGCAAGTATTTATCGATATTGTCGGGCATGCTGATCCGAAAGGGACCGAGACTTTCAATTTACAACTGAGCCGCAAACGAGCCGGGCATGTTTTCAGGTTGCTGGTCCGCTATGGAACGCCTGCCCAGGTATTAAGGCCGGTTGGACAAGGATCTGTGGCGTCAAACCGCCAAATCGTCGCACCGCAGCAAGATCATCTGCACCGTCGCGTAAATCTCAGCGTCATCGTCATCGGCTCTGACTATTAATCCGGCGCTTCAATCTATGTTTTTAGCACCTGCTGCACGGTTTCGGCCAGATCACTGCCGAACAGCGGTTTGGACAGGACCGCATCTATACCGATTTGTTCGGCCTTGCGGTTTATTTTCGGATCGCTGTAACCGCTGACAAGTATAATCGGAATATCCGGTCGGATGCGCCGGAGTTCTTCCACCAGCAGCATGCCATCCATCTTGGGCATACTCAAATCGGTGATAACCAGGTCGAAACGCAAAGGATCCTCCTGAAACATCTGCAGGGCACACACCGGATCGGTCAATGGTGTAACCCGGTAACCGAAGTGCTTCAGGCTCCGGTGGCCGATATCGACCAGAAGTTCCTCGTCATCCACTATCAGCACGCGTGCGTTACCGGTGGGCGGTTCTTTGTTTGCGGCACCGCCTTCATCGGTCCGTTGCCCGGCCAATGGCAGCAGAACATGGAAGCTGCTGCCACGGCCAGGCTCGCTCATTACACGCACGGCGCCTTTGTGACTTTTAATGATACTCAACACGATCGACAATCCCATCCCGGAGCCTTTCTCCCTGCCTTTGGTCGTGAAGAATGGATCGAAAAGGCGGTCCATGACCGCCGAACTGATACCATGGCCCGAATCGCTGACGATCAGTTCCACATATTCTCCACTATCGAGTTCGGTTACCTGGAGGGTATCCTCTGATTCAAGTTGGGTTCGCTTCAATTGTATGTCCAGAATACCGCCCTGGCCTTCCATCGCCTGAACCGCATTGGTGCATAAATTCATGATGACCTGGTGAATCTGAGTGGCGTCGGCCGGTGTGGTAAGATCACCCGCTTCAAGATGCTCGCGTATTTCAATCGTGGGTGGTACCCAGGCGCGCAGGAGTCCAACGGTCTCCTGAACCAGTTTGTTCATATGAACAATGGTTAGCAGCGGTTCGGTGGGTCGACTGAACGACATGATCTGCTTGATCAGCTCCTTGGCGCGGTGTCCGGCTTTGAGAACCTAGAAAAGAAGTTGATTGACCGGATTTTCCGGCGGTATTTGCAGCTGTGCAAGTTCGACGTATCCGATTATGGCTGATAATATATTATTAAAATCATGGGCGATGCCGCCGGCCAGGGTACCGATTGCTTCCATTTTCTGGGCTTGAATCAACTGGCTTTCCAGGCGCCGCTCGTTGGTAATATTGCGCGCTACCAGGATAGAATGGGTTCTGCGACCGGCGCTGTCATTAACCGGCGAAATGGATGCATCGGCTTGATAAGGATCACCGTTTTGGGTGGCGCTCACGATGCGACCGAACCATCGTTTTTGGTTGGGATGCGAACGCCGAAAAGATCGATAGAATGCTGCCCCGCATTGCATGCGTCTCAACACTTCCAGCTGTTGGCCGACCAGCACGTCCCTTGAACCAGCGGTAATTTTCTCAAAAGACCTGTTGACATAGACTATCCGTCCAGCGGCATCTTCGATAATGATCGCTTCGGAAACCTCTTCCAGGGCTGAAGCCAGGAATAAGCCTGTTTTTTCGATATCATTCGGAACCATAATATTTTCCGCGATCCTTTCCTGCAGCAGGGAAATCAATCCATGATGCTCCAGGTCATTTTAATACTGCCCGAATCAGCACAGCCCGTGAAGCCCCGGGCGGATGCGTCTCAACTACAGCCGTCACATCCGCCAGTGATGTTTTCGTACAACTCACATTCAGCAATATTGGTGCCATCGGTTTGACAATCTGGATTATTGATATAACTAATCGAAATTATTAGATTATATTGCAGAGGAGTTTTTTGTCGACCCGGTGGCGGGTATCGAAATGGGTGAAAAGCACCATTGATTGGCTGAAATAGACCGGCATGGCGCATATTCCTTTCAAACGGAACATAATTATGACAACCACTATACTTATCACGGGCTCACACCGAAGGCCCTCCGAGGGCAGCTCAACTGGAAATCGGTCGATTCGTCTGAGTGTATTGTTCAAGCAGTTCTGTTTTGGGGAGCATCCAGCATAACGATTTGCGCCGCAGGCTGTTGATCGATGATTGAAAGAAGCGCGATCGAAGGGGCATACCCGTAGCGGGGTGAAGAAGCACTTCCAGGGTTGATATAGAGCACGCCCTGTTTTTCTACGATCGACGGCCGGTGCGTATGGCCTGAAATGACGACCCTGATGCCGGCGGCAACCGGATCCAGGTCGAGCATGTTGCCATCGTGCAGGACGTATAGCGTCAGGCCGCCGGCCTGAACGATTTCGAGCCCCGGCAGGTCGGAAGCCCAGCGCCCGCCATCCATGTTGCCCCGCACGGCAATAACCGGGGCCATTTGGGCCAGAATGTCAATGATCTCCGGACCGCCGACGTCGCCGGCATGGATAATTCCGTCGACCCCGGCCAGCAATTTGCCTGCAGTCGGATCCAGATGGCCATGGGTATCCGACAGGATGCCAATCCGCAGGTTTGATTTGTTCTCGAGATGATTCATCAGAGGTCTACCGCCACCTCGAAATTCATGGCTGCAGTTACGGAGGTCAACAATGCACGTCGCCTGGTCACGATCGGCAGCACCCCATGCAGATTGACCGGCAAAGTCGATAGTCCGGGCGAAGGTAAGTCTTCTGGATCCGGGATTTTACTTGTAAACATAAGATCGGGCGTATTTGGCAATTTTACTCAACGATTCATTCATTTTATCAAGTCGAAGGATGAGTAGTTCGATGAGGTAGTCTTTTATCTTATCTTTGATCTCCGGTCGGACTTTGCCGAAAAACGCCTCGTCCATCTTCATGACCATCACGCTCTCACAGGCGATGACATTGGTGAAGCGGGGCTTTTGAGACAAAAAGGACATTTCACCAAATACCGCCCCCGGGCTGAGCTTTGAGATGGGTGCCTCATATCCGGTTTTTGTAATTAAAATAGTACCCTTGATCAGAAGATACAGTGATGTAAACGTATCTCCCTCACTTATAATCATATCATTCGGGCCGAATCCCAGGAGGGAGTGTTCCATTGCGGCAAAGCCCTGGATTTCACTTTTTTCGAAATGCTTGAAAATCGGCATGTCTTTGATCATCTCGTATAGGGGCATTGTCATTTTCCTTTACCAGCTCAATGGCCACAGGGTATCGGTATCCCGGCATACCCTGCCGCCTTGCGTCCGGTTATGGTTCATGGCGGAACACCAAAGCCCGGGGCAGTTTTTTGACGCACCGGCCGTCAGTTTGGCCTTCGGAAGTCGCTTTAGAAAAGGGTTTTTACAGGTTCGAGGGCAGTGTCGCATCCGGTAGATGGTCAGGCCGATTCGTTCCTGATTTTTTGATTTTAATAAATGTTATCAAATATAGGTATAAAAAACAAACCCTTGTTGACTTAATGACCTTATTTTAGTAAAATAAGCATCTATATTCAATATGTTAGAAACACGCTTGTTCAATGCGGTCCGAGGACAAGCCAAACACACTATATCATACCGAAATGTATTTATCTTTTGGATCCATTTTCGTCATTCTTTCATAGTACGGCTTAATTTTTGCATGCCTTTTTGCGATGGATTTAAATCCGGCAACCATCAATGGACTCCTGTCGCCCCTCGTTCAACGGGAGCGGCGCAATCTATCGGTGTGGTCAGCTGCTTTAAATCCGTTTCAAATTTGGTCCGGCCCGCTTCTGCCGGCCTTTTTTACGGGACAATACTTTGAACGCTTGGAACTCTGAGATGAACATGCAATTGGATGATGGGCGGACCATCGACGACTTTGAACCCACGGTAATGGATATGTTTTGGGTAGACGCCTTCAAGCCCAAAATATGCCATGAAAAAGATATTCTGGTCATCGCATTCATGGCGACCCATCCGGAATTCGCCGAAGATTTGAGCCGTCATATTGCCCGCAGTCCAGCCAATATCGTCACTGTCGAAGCCTCTTCGCAACCGGACGATGACGGTTTTTACATTGTCATTGTAGAAGTCGATCGGCACAACCAGATGATTAATGAACTCGGGATCCTTCTGGACCACATTCAGCCGCTGACCCGGATTGAAAACTGGTATTTCAAGCCCTTCGATTATGATGAGTATTTCCAGTGGAATGAAGAAAACTTCACCGAAACGGTTCCCCAGAATCCCGAAGCATTTGATGAACTGCAGGTAGATGTTTATGTGACGGCCGAGCCGGACGAAAAAGAGCCCTTGACCGAAAAAACCGGGACATATGTCGATATCGAACCGGACGCTGAGGATGTTCCGGAAAACATTACAGCATTCAGCCGATCACTGAACAAAGAGCTGCGAAAACAATTCAGCCATCTGGTTAAGATCAATCAACGGTTGCTGCACAAATTTGATAAAATGAATACCGATTATCAATATCTGCATCGACAATTGAAATTATATCAGAAACGTGAAAAATTGGCCTTGATGCGCGAGCGTCAGGACCTGCAGCGCATACGGCGTCTGGAGGGTCAACTTTCGATGCTGGCGATTACCAATACAAACCCGCATGAAGTTGTCATCACAGGGGCCAACGCTGCGGCCCGAGCCCTGACTGATAGCGAGACGGCCGCCGCAGCCCCCTCCAGCGCGATGGCTGAAGCCCATCAGCGCCACAGCACCGTCGAAATGGAAGCGCCTTCGGATACCGTCGATTTGCCACCTGAGCAACGATCCGACCTGGAAAGCGGGCATGAACCATCGGGTAATGCTGTGCAAGATGGCGCTGTGACGGCATCCGAACATGGCGATGATGATGAAGTCTTTGACCTTGAGCATCCCCTGGAAGCAGCGGACCAACCCGTATCTGACCCGCAACCTGAGGGTGCCGAACTGAACCCGAAACCAGGGGATGGGGACAAAGCGGATGCGCCCGCCGAAACTCATGACAGCGTTGAAGATTCCGCCAGGCTCGTTTCGAGCGACGAGACTCAACCGGAAGAGGCGCCATCGGCGTTTGCCCTTGGCATGACCGCCTTGAAACAGAAACACTATGATGCTGCCATCGATCACTTTTCCAGTATAGGGGCAGACAGTGAGGAAGCCCCGCGTGGTTACTATAATCTGGCTGTTCTATATTATATGCGTAGAAATTTTGAAGCCGCCAACCACTATGCCGAAATAGCCTTTGCAAGGGGGGTCCTGTCGGCTGAGCAAATTTTAGAATTCAGCCGTTCCAAACAGCAAGAACTATTAACATTGCAGAATGAACAGGAAAGCGCCGAACATGCGACGTTCGAATCGGTGCCATCCGATGACAATAAAATTCAAGAATCTACGGCTGATTTGTCCCGGTCCGGGGATATTAACGGCACCGCAGCCAATGATGGACCTGGTGCCGGAATGGCGACTACTGCCGATGTGAACCGGTCTCCGGCTGAAGCCTCGGACGAATCCGGTCCGGCTGCCGGCCCTGACCCTGACGGTGATGAAACCGCCGGTGACACCGAAGACAAAGCCAAGACCGATGAGGAGCAAGCATCTTCGGAGCCTGGAGGCGATCTGGACGCCTATTATTATGCACTCGGGCAAGCTGCGCTTGAAAAGGGCGATATGGCAACTGCGATTGAATATTTTTCTGCGGTTGAACAGAACGCACCTGAGGCACCGACCAGTCATTACTACCTGGCCATTCTCTACATGCGTTCCAATCAGTATCAGAAAGCCAGGATCCAGGCTCAAAAAGCGCGGGATCTGGGAATTGCCAGGGCGCAGAAGATTATTGATCTGATCGCTCAGCGGGCTAACAAAAAAAAGGCCAATAAAAAAGCCCAAACAGTTTCTGCTCCAACCAAAGAAAAATCAGCATATCCGGGTCGGAAACGACCGGTAAATTCTGAGGCCATAGATGAACCGATGGAACCGGCAGCCGCATCTGTTGCCGATTCGGTTGCTACTGAAGATGCACATGCGGATAAAGATCGGGATAAGGCCATCGAAACAGCGGCCGTACCGGTTGGATCGCATCCAATTGCACCCGTACAGCCTGCGGTGGTTGCAGAGGGGCCGCCCGTCATTGAAGCACAGCCACCGACGGTTGAAGCTGAGCAACCGGACATAGACGTGCAAGCACCGGTCATGGAAGAACCGTCAGCGGAAGTAGAAATGCAAGCACCGGTCATGGAAGAACCGTCAGCGGAAGTAGAGATGCAAGCACCGGTCATGGAAGAACCGTCAGCGGAAGTAGAGATGCAAGCACCGGTCATGGAAGAACCGTCAGCGACAGTAGAGATGCAAGCACCGGTCATGGAAGAGCCGTTAGCGAAAGTAGAAATGCAAGCACCGGTCACGAAAGAACCGTCAGCGGAAGTAGAAATGCAAGCACCGGTCATGGAAGAGCCGCCACCGGAAGCAAAAGTAGGGCAACCGGCGGTAGCAGCGGAATCTCCGGTTATCGACGCACCGTCTCCGGTCGTTGAAGCCGAAAAAACGGAAGTTATCGTCGAAGCGCCGGTCATTGACGTTCAGTCACCGGCCATTGAAACAGAGCAACCGGTCGTTGAAGAATCGTCGCCAACTGCTGACCAATCCCGGCCATCCCAGCAGGACCACCGGCCCGATGATGACGCGGCCGGAGAAGAGAACGATCCGGACATCATCGATCTGGGCGATGAAAAGAGTGAGACCACTGAGATTAAGCCTGGCGACTTACCGTCCATGGCGGAAGGTGTTAACGCTAAATACGGTGCCGATTCCAAACCGATCGGAGATCACCGTGAAACCGCCGATGGCAAAACCGATCTGCCGCCTGCCCGGACCCCTGGCGATGCTGAGATAACAGGTGATCCAGCCAGGTCTTCGGTTGAACCGGCCGCAACCGGGAAGCAAGAAGAGCCGGATCCGGCGGACGAGGAGGGCAGCCTGGCAGATGTATATACCCAACTGGTTGGGTCAGAAGAAGAAAACGACCTTATTGCAGTCAGCGAGCCTGGACCGATAACCGATAAAACCCGAAACGATAGCCGGGTACCTGGTGAAGCCGGGGATACCGGAGATTTTATGAAATCTGAAGTTCCCGATGCCGCCTCTCCGACTGCTGAAGTTAAAGCGGTGCCGCCTGCAGATGAAGACATATCGGTTGCGTCGGTAAAAGATGAAACTCCCGCAGCAGCGGCCTCAAAAGCCTTTTATGAGCAGACCCGGGATCTCCAGGACACCAGGCCCAAGAGCGTTGCAGCTGTCGATCCGATTCAGAAAATACCGGAAAAAGATGCTGCCGGAAAAACGCACCGAACCACCGTTGCAGCCGGCGACAAATTGGATGCACCCCCGGACGTGAAAAAAGACGATGACTGGACGGCGCCCAAACCGGATGCACCTGATTTTGAATCGATGGGTGATTTACCGCCGGTCGCCGACAGGTCCGGGACACTGCGGCCGGAGGAATCCAAACCGAAAGATGAGCAACCGGTTGGTAAAGATATGGGTAAGGGGGCAAAATCATCGGCTGAACCGGATCACTATGCGCTCGGGAAACGTGCCCTGGTTAAAAAGGACTACAAAAAGGCGATTGAACATTTGTCCGCCATTGACAACAAAGCGCCCAAAGCGCCAAAGGCACACTACATTCTCGGTATTTTGCATTACCGCTTAAAAAGACCCGAAGAGGCGGCGTCGCATGCGCAGTTGGCAATGGATATGGGAATTTCCAAGGCCCGGGCGCTGCTGAATAAAATCAAAGCCGATATGTTACGGATCGTGGCAGCTAAAAAAGCCGCAAAAGTTCAAAAAAGCGATGCACCTGCAGCATCCCCGGTCGTTGCGGCCGCCAGGACGCCTCAAGTGAAGATCGATAAAGTAAAAGAGCCAACGGCTGCCGACCAGAAAGAAAAAGCCGTATTCAGCGAATCGGCTGCCGATGAATCGGTGGCTGAACTGCCAGCCGGGACAGACGAAGCGGATTTCGATGATTCGCCCTTTTTAATGCCGGGTGAAGAATTGTCCGATGACCTGCCCGAATTTCCGGAACTCGGCGGCGATCTGGCTGATTCCTATCTGGAGCAGTTTCAGGTTTCACCTCTGGACGATGATTTTGAAGTCACCCAGACATTCGTGGCCTCTGACGCGCACGATTTTTTCGATGATGAACCGTCTGATGACACCGACAGTGACGCATCATTTGAGGCGTTGATCGAAAACAACCAGACCGAATCGGAACCGACGGCAAAAGAAGGGCCAAAAACCGATGCAGACTACTTTGCTTTAGGCCTGGCGGATTTCGAAAAGAAGAAATATTCCGACGCATTGAAAAACCTGATTCGGGCCAAAGCAGAAAATCCGGATCAACCGAAAATTGAATACAGTCTGGCCGTTGTGTGCCTGCGGTTGAAGAAATATGAAGATGCCCGCCAATATGCGCTAAACGCCCATCGTGGCGGTGTGAAGGCGGCTCGCAAAGTACTGGGCAAAATCAAGTCTTTAAAGGCTGCCAAAAAGGCAAAAGCGGCTCCAAAAACCGGAAAGGCGGCAGCTGGGAAACGTACCTCCAAAGCCGCTTTGGCGGCCGCTGAAGCAGTACCTGCGGAAGCGACCGCAGAAGGCCAGGCTGTCGACCGGCTGTCCGCAGGGGCATTTGCGTCTGAAGCGGAGAGGGGCCCCGTGGATCTGACCGATGATGCCGATTTATCCGAAACGACCGGGATCTCCGAAACGATTACCAGAGATTTGGACGACAGCATTGTTTGGGGACCGGAAGATTTTGAGGGTGAAGCCGTCTTTCCGGAAGACACCCTGTCCGGTGAAGAAGACCAGCCGATCAATCAGGGTGAGGTGATGGTCTTCGATTCGGAATCTGAAAAGCAGGACCCGGATGAGCCTGACAGCCAGAGCAATGGTGCCGCCGATGACTTTGACCTCGAGGCTACCGATTTTGACATTTCACCACCACCGGTCGACCTGCACAGTTTCGCCAATCAAGAAGAAGTTAAAAAATACCTCTCTCTGGGCCAAAAAGCGGTCGATAAGAAAGACTACCTGCGTGCCATCAAGCATTTTACCAAAATAACCGAACTATTACCGAAAGACCCGCTGGGATATTATAACCTGGCCATCATATCTTATCGTCTCAACTATTATACCACAGCAAAAGCGCATGCTGAAAAAGCCCTCGATCTTGGCTTGCTGGCCTCCCAAAAGATACTGAAGAAAATCGAATCAAAACAGTCTTGAATAAATCGTCAAGGCTGCGGTGTCCTTCCTCCCCCAAATTGTGAACTAATTTTTGCGTGATCCCTTAATACTTCTATTCCTAATTATAGTGACGTATTTCCTGAATTTTGCACGCAAATCAGCGCTATGAACACTTTGCAGTAATTTTCTATTTTTACTGCAGTATTTTAAGGTCAATCTAACGGATAATTTTTTCTTTTATAATTACTTCTTTTT
>Ga0126335_1001363_pt1 | contig 13579 bp, 12 predicted proteins | sample OlaspJWI45metaG_FD_108409 | JGI IMG/M metagenome (GOLD analysis project Ga0126335, IMG submission 108409) | Marine gutless worms symbiont microbial communities from Oahu, Hawaii - Olavius sp. 1 OAHU.JWI-45 metaG | ecosystem: Host-associated > Annelida > Digestive system > Unclassified | place... | reverse complement strand
CTAGAACATCGTGCAACAAGAGTATTGCACTGTGCTATAGTAACTAGAGCAGCTGTGTTAATGTTCCCTCTTTTACTCCAGACCGTCATCAGTAATCAGATGAGGCCGCAGAGGTTGAGGGGTCTTGGGCAGCCATCACACTAAAAATATGTTACGAATGGTCAGAACATGATGCAAATCACCTGGAACCATTCCTCATAAGACTTGAAAACATGTCGGCCTTCAAGACAAGCTTGCCGGGCTAGAAGTATAGATGCAACCAAGCTTTCCTGATTGCAGTCTGTCACGCCGCGACGAAGAAAGTCTTCAATCATATCTGAATATTGCACAACAACATGCCATCACTTTAGCACTTTCTGCACTTCCAAAAAATCTCGGGTTTGTCGACATAACAACGTCATGAGGAGTAAAGTGCAAGATTCATTAACAAAATCATATTGGCCAATCACAATATCAATGACAAAAATTAACCACAAAACTGCAACATATAAAAAAAAGAAAATAAATAAAGAAACAGAAAAAAGCATAACAAGAGGCCAAAGGCATTTGGCAAAGACTGCACTGAATGACCCTGCGCACACAGCACGCGGCATACACTGCATGCGTAGCTACCGATTTATGCCACGCGACAGACAGACTACAGACAGACATCGCAAACATCGGTAAGAACAGTCAGCATTTCATGCATTCGCTGCATCCGGTAAACTAGAAGCTTCAATTGCATCAAAGTACGAGCAAATAAACTCAACAACAATACCTTGAACGTGTTGACTGGCGTCGTGAAAGCTAGTTAACATCACTGCCGTCAGGCTGAGTAGACATTTCCAGTTCACTTCGTGGTGTCTCAGCGCACAACTGATCTGATCAACAACTTCCGCAGCATCGAATGGATCCAACAGCTGCCACAAGTGATACAATGCAGATCTCTCATCACTTGTAAGATACTCCTAACATCATGCAGTCCCATAATAAATGGCCTATATGTGCAACAACAACAATGACTGATCTGATCACACAACAAAAATTAAACAACGCAAAACAAAAGCAAGAAAACTACTGCACTTTAGAAGTCAAAAATCTGCAAAGAGTTTCTGGAAAGGATTCAATAAGATGCCATTTAGAGTAGGCAATCAATTGCAGCTGAGAATGCTGCCTACAGCACGCACACAAACTGAATGTGATACTGTTTTACAAAAATCTTTTCCATCAAAAATTATTGGTGATGCAAGTTGACGTGCCTGCTGGTAAACTGTGCGCAAGAGTGAGTCAATGTGAAGGTAAGTCCAGTTGTGTTGATCAACCAAAGCATCAGACACTGAAACACCAACAGACCTCACCAGTAAACTGGCCAAAAACGTAATGATAAACAAAATTAATACAAGACACAAACTACTAGTAATGTTAACAAGAGGCCAAAGTAATTTGGCAAAGGCTGGACCGAATGACCCTGCACACACTGCATATGCTGCCGAATTCAGCCACATGACAGACAGACAGACAGACTGACAAACAGACGACAGACAGACTGACATTGCGCACATCGGTAAGAATAGTCTGCATCTCATGCATTTGATGCAGCCTAATAATAACCCATTTGGAAACCTAAACTCTGGGCGCAGCGGCCCGTGAGCAAAGCTCATTAGAAGCGCCTCATTGCAGCTCGTATTCGATGCGGCTATCTCTAAATTACTTTAGCGTCTTGTTTCTTGTTGCTTCTATATGTCGACTTGTGTTTTTGTTACGATAAGGTTGAAGTGATGCGTACAATTCGAATGCGTTGTAATGTGCGAAGCTCATTAGAAGCGCCTTATTGCAGCTCATATTTGATGCGGCTATCTCTAAATTACTCTGGCGTCTTGCTTCTCGTTGCTTCTATATGTCGATTTGTGTTTTTTTCTGCAATAAGGTTGAAGTGACTCGTACAATTCGAATGCGTTCATTGGAAATTTCGTGTGACAAGATTTCGTGACAGGTCACTCAGTACTTCGTGACAGTCAAAAAGTACAGACTAGTCCGCACTGGCAACGGCCAACTCAGTACGCGCACACGGGTGATTTCACTATGGGCTACGTCTGTAGGCCTGCGGCCTACCTGGCCGCGCCCGGTATAATGTTTGCATAACAACATTACCTTTCAGTACAGCGTTGGAGCTCAGTAGAACATTAAGCTGTCGAGAGCAGCAACGTCTACGTGTCACCATGTCCACCGTGCGTAGGCCATCAAATGGACTGAAGACACACTCCGCAGTCACCTTTATTATCTCTGATACATCACACACACAGCAGTCAGTTTGTAGGTTAACTAGATTACATGGCACCAGTATCAAACACAAGTCTAGAGTAATTAAGTAAGTACAGGGTGTCCCAATCAAAATGACCCCCCTACAGTGTTTCATCATTATTTCCATAACCAGTTGGAATTTTGAGACAAATTTTTTCAGTAATACCGCCATCCCTTACATATATATTATACAGTTTTCACCCATGAAACTTTAGTTCTCAAATTTTAATTATAATTTCAGTTGTCTGTGTTGGCAATTTTATAATAAAATTTTTAGCACCAATAGACTAAATGAAGGTGCTAGAAAAATAGACGTGCTAACTATAGTTACCAGTAATTAGACAACTGTATGAGTGCTAAATTGCAATTGCTAAATTTGTACTGAAATGTATCAAACGGAATGTTCGAAGTGTCCGCTCGTCCACACACGCCTGCAAACGTTTGCAAAACTTCCGAACAGCCTATGCCACGGTCTTCTGATTTCAGGAATTTACTAGCTGGTGTCACTTTGCCAAAAAGACACATTTTCATGACATGGTACACTCAAGTAGCAATGTTTGCCTAGTAGCCTTGCCAAATGTTTGCCTCAAGATTCCAAGTCACTGTAGTAATAATGATGAAACAAAGTAAGGGTCAATTTTTGTTGGGACACCCTGTAGGAATATATTATAATGTTTAAGATTTCTGTTAAACTGCTCCGTCTAGAGGCCAGAACGGTTTTACCGTTCATCTCAGCACGCAAGTCAAGCTTCCGTACTCCTCTGGAAAGTTGAAACTAGAAATGAGAAGCTCAGTAAGCATAATCAGTTTTTTATATTAATTTATTATGTACTAAGTTATTGCTGCTACATCTACAGGGTGTGCCAATAAAAATATCCTCTACGATGTTTCATCATTATTTCCATAACCAGTTGGAATTTTGAGACAATTCTCTCGGTATTACTGCCATCCCTTACATACATATTACACAGTTTTCACCCATGAAACTTTAGTTCTCAAACTGTAGTTAAATTTTAGTCGTCCGTGTTCACAATTTTATAATAAAATTTTAGCACCAATAGACTAATTGAAGGTGCTAGAAAAGCAGACGTGCTAACTATAGTTGCCAGTAATTAGACAACTGTACGAGTGCTAAATTGCTAACATTAAATTTGTACTGAAATGTGTCAAACAGAATGTTCGAAGTGTCCGCTCTTGTCCACACACGCCTGCAAACGTTTGCAAAAGTTCTGCACAACCTTTGCCATGGTCTTCTGATTTCAGGAATCTACTAGCTGGCGTCATTTTGAAAAACTAGAACTGAGACTGCCAAAAAGACACATTTTCATGACACGATACACTCACGTAGCAATGTTTGCATAGTAGCCTCGCCAAATGTTTGCCTCAAAATTCCAAGTTGTTATAGTCATACTGATGAAACACTTTTATTGGGTCACCCTGTAGAATTTTACATCTCACACGACACATGTCATCATTTCAGAGATAATGAGACTTAGCGGCCAATCGAGAGCAGATGTATAGACAACCTAAATTGAGTGAAAAATAAAACACTGATCAAAAATTTAAAAAAACAGACAAACCACAGTAAAGGTAAAACAAGTAAGTTAATAGCACTTGAAAAGATCTGGTAAATATGATGGGTTGTCGGCATGCAAAAGTGTAAACAATGAAAAGTTTAAATTGACAGGCTTAAATCAAACTAAAGGATTTGTCCGATAAAACTGCCGAAGCCATAAAATACAAGGTGACTGACTTTTGGTAATGTTGTCCAGAAGAGCTGACGACACCTTGGCAACCAGCAAACAAACAAACAGAACAGACTTTACAAGTTATTGCAGTGATTTGACAAGATTCAATACAACTTACAAATACTGTCGCTGCGCTTCTAGTTTCTTTCAGTGTTTTAAACAAAGCGTTAAGTTGACTAACATTAGCGTATCTCTTAACCCTTATACTGCCATTACCGAAAGGGTTTGGTTTCCAGGGTACTGCAGCAAAACGCCGTTACCAACCATAGTCAGATATGTGATTACTTGACAGAGGCACTGAGCACCGCTGCACAGTATGCTGCTAATGGCCTGTTTCCTGTTGACAGTGAACAGTTCTAGAAGACAAGACGTAATTAAGCCAAATAGCTGCCACAAACAGTATCTCTGACATGACATTCTAAAAGACTGTCTGACTGACAATCTGGCCTTGATGTTGTCAGGTGTTGGGTTGTAGCTGCAGTTACATGTTACAGAAGTGGCACCCTGCTAACACTGGTAGGCCTACGATTTTAGTGTAGGAGTTAGCGTACAAGTTGTGTAGACTGTTGAGATTATCCTTTCAAGCTTGTTATGTTTGTCTCAGTCTGCGTACTGTAGTAACGCTGTCAACTGTTCCCGGCAGCAGTAGCTGCCTAACTGCACAGACTGCACAGTCCATAGTTGAGTGCTTCACTGACGACTATCACAGCTATTGTTTACTGTAAAATAAAAGTGACATATATAGAAAAGATGCTTCCACTAAGCTTCCTGTGACGTTTACCTCAATATCTGTGAAAAAGTACTTGGCATCTGGTGACCCAGAATCCACAGAGTATTTGGCGGTATAAGAGTTAAAATGCTGACAGCGACACTTAGCACAAGTATTACATAGTTCAGCTATGCCTTGTATTGCCAAAGGTAAACAGTACTGCACAGCATTAACCACGTAACAATGTGTGCATCCGTCATGCATTTTAACAACAAAGTTATTCACTCACTCTGCACAATATATGTAGTTTATTTCACAGGAGAGAAGGTCACTGCAAAAATGGACAGCCAGGGCTCACGTCAACCAATCACTGAATCTCATAAGATCCAAAATGTTTATTCAACGAAACCCAGCAAACCAAAGCAAAAGTACTTGTGCAAATAAGAGTCATCAACAGGTGGCCAAGCTAATATACCTGCATGTGAAAATACTTCAGTAAAGCTCAATACCTTCCTCAAACCCTTTGAAACACTGTCTGTTGTGTCATCAGTATCAGCTGCACTTTCTATACCCAGCAGACTGACTACAAGATTACTAACAATCTGCTTTCTCAAGCCCACTGTCTCATCTCCCGACTCCCGACTCATACAGAGGTCGACGATTCCCTTTGACAGATTTTTGACCAGCATTGGTCGTGTAAGATTTCTACACACACATTTTGTACATATAAAATATTTCTACATTCTGTACCATGTTCCTCAATGGTTTTCAAGAACAGATGTGCCTTTCATTGGAAAAATTTGGTCTCCTATACATGGTAACAATCAACAAGCAATTTTCTCTAAGCTCCAAGTCTACAGCTGCAGAGAAATAAGTGCGGCATTCATAGGGCCATACAAAAAAGTTTTTATCGGTATTCTCTCCAAGTATGACGCTACCAAACACCAATTAGCCCCAAACATGAAGTCATCAAGCAGCAGAGTTTAAAGTTTAAACAGTTTTCCTTGATAAAATCATTTCCTCAACAGTGAAAACGTATAAGTACTGTTAAACAATACAGTGAAATACAGTACACATACTTGACGATATAGAGCTCCATAGTCAGAAGACCGGCCTCCTGCAGTCGCCACAGACCCTCTAAGTTCAACATTTCTGAGCACTACACAAACACATAAGTAGCAAATAATTACACAACAACCATATCGAGAGCAAATGCATGCAAAATAACATTCAACTAAAAAACAATCGAAACTACTCACATCTTTGCACAGTGTCTTCACAAAAACTTTCTGGCTGAATCCAGGACCAAGTTGCAAACGCCGGCAAACCTCGATTACAGTTAACAGCCGATCCTGCATCAAAGTGTTCAAATGTAGACTATATAGCATTTAACTAGCACACACAGCTGACTGACCAACCCCAGCGCCTCTGAAGTCATGATCTTATGGTGCTATAGAAGCTTCATTATTATCGTTGTTGTTATTATTATTATTATTATTATTATTGTTATTATTATTATTATTACTATTAAACAAATTAAGAAGTTAGGCACGGAAATTAATGTAAACAAAGTACACTAATATATTAAATTTGGCAGCAAAATAAAGTAGCTACGTAAAAAGACTTATAAGTAACTATTCTTACAGCCTAAACTGCAGCAGTACCATCATTGTTTTAAAAACCAATCCACACATGTGGACTATGTAAAACCGAAAACATTTTGTACTGCTGCGGGTAACCCTCTCTCCTTATTGTCTACTCAGCTGTTACTCTGTGTGGGAATTCTTGGAATAATCAACAGACAGCTTTGAAACCAGAATATAACTTTAATAACAGGTGTAATACGGAAATTATAGATCAATACAGTGTCTAAGAGAATACTAACCGGTACAATGGAAAAAAGGAGTCTGTAGCATAGTATAAAACTGAGAATGTCAACAAAAAGATGTAGCTAGCGGCTAGCAAACTAGCAGCAAGCACTGAGCAGCAGACGCGCTGTAACAACAGCATAGTAGACGACACCGACGGAACAGAGTGCTGGCATCGTAGGACGGGCGGCGAACGGTCAGTGACAGCCAGCGTCAGTCGTCGTAGCAACCAGAACTCGAACTGAATGTGATGAGCATACCGTTCATCAGACAGCTCTTGGCAGTGTCACAGTGTGGCGGACAGCACAGCAGATCAACTCAACAGTCTTCATCAGTCGTATCACATACAGCACACACCTCACGAACTCCGAGCTCGAACACAGTTTGAACACATCAGTAGTCAGGTGACTTCTCGTCATATGGTAGCAAACAGGTGAAAACAGGTCAACACTGCTGGAAAACTGGGGCAGCGGCGACGCAGCAGGGTACGGCAGTGCAGCTGCGGTGTGCAGCCTATGCGTACACCGTACAATCAGTGACTGTTACGAATACAAATGCAAATGTGTAAATCAACGACCTCACTTGGCATTACGAGAAAAATAGTACAGTAAGCACAGGGAGGTTAGGGGCCTATCATCACATACAATGATTCAAATCATGTAGCCAATAAAAAAATGGCAAGCTCGCTAAAAGCAACAGATGTTAATAAAGTTGATAACATTCTGTATTTGTTTTGTTCTAATGACAGCCGTCTTTTCTGTCTACATAATCAAACACACATGCTGTACAAGAAAATAAAAAATACACTAATTAAAATAAACTGTTGACCGACTGAATATAACTGACACCATTTTGTCGACACTATGTGAAGGCGCAGTGCACACAATCATTCTCACCCGAGCTTCATTGTTGAGCAGTGAATGTTGTGTCTGCGTAACACTGTCGGCAGACAACAGTGCCCGCAGCTTGCCACCCAGCATGACAGCTGACACCACTGGAGCAGGACTGCCACTGACGAGACATCGCGTCTCAAGAGCCGACAGTATAGCATCAACTGAACAACACAAACATTTCCTTCTGATACTAACAAACACTCACAGAGCAGCAAGAATTACAGTTCTCAACCTGTAATAAACATCAGTGACAACACATAATCACTTCATTAACAAAGACAAAGCTAGTCACATGCACATTTCCAACCCTTCCCACCTCCCAGCTGTCACCTGCCAGTATACCACCCACCAGGACGGGCGATGGTGACCGCTAGCCAGATGCATCTACTGGGTGTGGTAATACCACACTTCAAAATGTAGGCCACTGCCAAGAGTTAATGACTGGGGAAGAGGAGGGGCATAGGGACACAAACTGGCCCTGGAAAATTCATTTCGGGACCTGGGATTCAAATTTCCTGGTCATTAACATAACTGTACAATTTAAACATGCTTACTGTGTGGTGAAAAGCTCTTTGCCTCCCCTTGCTTACTGCACTATTTCTATTGTAATGTCCAGTGAGGTCGTTGATTTACATATTTGCATATGTATTCGTACAACTGATATGTATTCGTACAACTCACCTGTGTATTCATAAGCTGCGCACCGCAGCTACATTGCCATAGCCTGCTACGCAGCCGGCGGCCAGTTTTCCGGCCGTGTTGACCTGTTTGCTGTCGTATGATGAGAAGTCACGCGACCGTCGCTATGTTCAAACTGGGGGCGCAATTTCTTGACATATTTCAAGTCACATGTTGTTGAATAAAGATCAACAGTGCTGTGAATCTTAAAAAACACTGACTCATGACCGATCTAGTCGATCTGCTGTGCTGTTCTCCACACAGTGACACTGCCGACAGCTGTCTGACGAATGATATGCTCACCACATTAAGTTCGAGTTCTGACTGCTAGAACGACTGACGCCGGCTGTCACTGACCGCTCGCCGCCCGTCCTATGACGCCAGCACTCCGTTCTGTTGGTCTTGTCTACTATGCAGTTGTTACAACGCGTCTGCTGTTCAGCGCTTGCTGCTAGCCGCTAGCTACATCTTTTTGGTGACATTCTCGGTTCTATACTATTACAGACTGCTTTTTCCCTATTGTACCTCTTAGTATTTCCCTAGACACTGTACTGAGCCATAATAATCATATATTATACATGTTTAAGTTATATTCTGGCATCAAAGCTGTCTGTTGATAAATTCAAGATTTCGACACAGGCTAACAGCTGAGTAGACCATAAGGGGAGAGGGTGACCCGTAACAACTGTAGTAAACTACACCACAAACAATGACTCGGAACAAGCCATCCACGGGCAGCGATGCTCAGCTGGCTTAAGTAGGTCAGTGACCACCGACCTAGTTTTTGGTCCGTGACCAGAGTTCGTCAGCATGTCCAGCGGTTATGACTCCTAACACCCTGGCTAACCGAGACAGAGACAAACACACACACACAGCTGCAGTTTGAACAATCTCTGTGATTTGTTCAGCCAGGCTGGAGTCATCTGAGCTAAAATTATACAGCCCATTAGTCTTATTTGACACCCAACATGGATGTACCAGGTAGGGATTCTCACTATCCGGTCAAAACCAGTTTTTATCGGATACAGATACTGATGTTAGGACCAAAAGACACATAGACAATTAAGGTGAGTCGACGACACTGTCTGCATTCAAACATGTGCTACACAAACCTGACTGATGACAAGCTGCATCGTGGTGGAAAGCAGTACTTGCAGCTGGATTACCACCACCACCACTCTGTCAACAAAAATGCAGTAAACTGATTGAATTACGATTTGACGCTAAAATACATAATAATTTTGCATATTTTAAAACAGTATAGCCATCAGAATTTGATAGTCGGTGTTGCATTATAGCAAATGACAAAATAATCCATGTGAGGCACACATTAAGTAAGAAAGTAAATATATGTTCGTGCAGTATTCTACAGCTTAAACTGTTAGAAAGGCACTGTGCTGGTGTTTCACAAGCTCTGCAGAGTAGCGCAGTCTTCTAGAGCACATAAAAAAAAAGAGTCAATGTCAGTCATGTGTCAGAAACTGTCAGCAGCAAGTTCTCCACTCATATGGTTGTCAATTGCATTATTTAAATATGCTTTACTAACTGAGCCACAATGTGTGGCAACAGAGTATATTAGCACATTTTCCTCTGTACTGCACACAGCCACACCCACCACATGGAACAGTAAAGTTCATGAAAAATGAGCACAAAATGTTTTGAGATTTTACGGTACTAACTTCCAGCAGCAAAGCATCTATATCCTCATGTTCTGTAATGAGACTGAAGACGGCCTGTAGCGTAGCATCAAAGTCCGACATCTAAAACACAATACACCAGAGGCAATGCCTGTAAAAATCCTAGTACAGGAACCCATACTGCAATTTTGGACCTTACTGTACTCTCTATGCTTGACCGTCGATGGGTCATACCGCCCTTCATGCTGACCGATCTGTTGCCACACCAAGCATCAGAATGGGACAGTCCTGCGCTCATGGTGACCTGCGCCACCCAGCATATTCATGGATGGCCTAGTTGTCTTCTCATGGTGCCAAACTGTCCTGAGCCGTCGTGTCGTGACTGAGAGGTGTAGGGTTTTGTGGGCAAGAGCAGCCTGGTCCGTACGCCTGACCTGGCTAACAAGAGCCAAGAGTCTTGTCTCCTCCGCCTTAGAGCTTCATTCATGGACGGCAGCCGTGAGAGGGTGCCGACTTGCTCGTTCGTGACAAATTCATACCAGAGGATGCAGACCTAACTGTTGCAAGCATGGATGCCATTTTGTAGACATAAATGCAGGAATTTATTGATAAAATTTGCAGTAAAGGTGACCAATATGTCCGGTGCTGGAAATGGCCATTTTTGTGACTTACAAATAACAGCAAATGATGTTAGAAAGGCAGAAAAAAACTAAATTTTCTACCAGAAATACAATCCAAAGTCACTACTAACTGCAACATCTCTAGTGGGACCGAGTACAAAACATGGGGTTTTGGGTGTGTACATTCTTAAAAACAACGAAAACACACAGAAATTAGAATAAAAACTATATAAGCAGCATGTGGAATGACGTGACAGATGCATAAATGTTTGAAAAATAATTTTTTGAATTTACAAGTAACTCAACAAGTGTGTTGCTGCTTACAACAGAATGTAGTATGGCAATACAGGTATGTCAACACTTAATAAAATGTACACAACAGACTTAATACACTCAGTGTGTGTCGAACTTCAATTTGAACGTGAACTTCTAAAATGCCACATTAGACTCAGAATTTCTGCTTTCCGGTAAATTATATCTTCATATTTATGTATTTAATGATATTTGCTGTCATTTGTAAGTAGCAAAAATAGCTGTTTTACCATTGGACCTGAAGGACACCTTAACCAAATTTGCATTATCTGTAAATCACCACAGTCAAATATAACGTTTGTTATAGCCGTGAGTCAGAAAATAACAACAATAAATACAAAGTGTTTGAATTGGTTCGAATATGTATTATGAACATGTGCATGAACTGACCAGGATGTACTAGTACTACGTTTGGCATTCGGGTCAGTTTAGGGTTTGGGATAGGGTTAAGGTTACGGGCACATTTAAGGCCGCTTTATAGCAATAGCAGACATTCCGATACCGGAAGGGTTCCCATACTAGACACAGCCAAAAATCAGTGTGCAAGAAATGCATCAGTATCAACATTCATGTACGCTACATAACACTGTACGGCTATTTAACTTACGTGAGCGAAAAGTTAGCAACATTATCCATAGACTCACAGAGAGTTGTGACTAATGTTTGTAAACATTCTCCGCCACGCCCACTACTACGGAAGCAGGCCAATCGTAGCGAACTATTTTTACGCTACCTTTGCCTACGAAGTCTACAACATGCTGTCGTACTCAACTAGCACTCGTTGAAAAGCAATAGGTGATACCGCAAGACATGAAACACAAATCAATGTTATTACTTTTACTAAACAACATTTTTTTAAAAATACCTCGCAACACTTCCACAACAACATAGAAAATTAATACTCAAAGCAACTCACGGAGCATACGGTACCGCAGTAGGTACCAGCTCAACTCAATTCAACTCAACAGAGAATTACGGACGCAGGTGTCTGACATCTCTAAGTCCGCATCATTATTATGTATTATCATAAACTAACAATATTACTTTATATATATAGTTTATTTCGCAATAAATGCAGCCATAACTACTTATAATCGGTTTCCGGTACCAGTCAGATCGGCCGTAAAATCAAACTTCATTAATTGGTGCTGCCAAAACTTATCTAAGCGTGCTTTAAATGCATTAACAGTGCAAGCATCAACGATTGAATTGGGTAAGCTGTTTTAAATATTTACAATGCGTGCGGAAAAAATGCTTTTGTAAGTCATAATGAAATGAATGATTTTGTAATTTATAGTGGTTGCCTCTTGCGTTAGCTCTTTCGTTGAAAATAAGATCAGGTGCTACTGTTGTATCAGTTGTATCATATATATTATGAATTATTTTGAAAACTTCAATCATATCGCCTCGCAAGCGTCTGTGTTTTAGAGTAGGCAAATTCAAGTAGACTAACTATCTGTGTACGATTTATTCTTCAGTTTAATTACTAGTTTGGTGGCTCTCTTTTGAATTTTCTCAATCTCTTTTAAATCACCTATCTTATACGGGCACCAGACCGAATTTGCAAATTCAACATGCGGGCGTACCATAGATTTATAGAATAATATAAGACAAGACAAGACAAGACAAGAATAATGACAATATAAGAATTTATAGTGAAGTCAGAAGCCATTTTAGTCTTCCACGCGTAATTAAACCCAACCGTTAAATTATAGGCCAGAACCAAAACAAAAGCTAGTCCGGAGTGGAAGGTAAAATAACGAAGGTGGAAAAAAGGCGAAATATGTAGACATATTAGAATGGGACATCAAGCAATACAAAGTGATGACATATAAACTGACATAAGTGGAATGAGGTAAATGAAGAGAAGACTGACTGTTAAGAGGCAAACAGGAATATTGGCCATGCTTGATAGGGCAATAACCGGTTACTCAATACGCAGTGTAAAAACGCATCGTAGCACTTCGATGACGCGAACAGCATTCACGACGACAGCGGCGGCGAATGTTCGTACTCCGTAGTGGGCGGATATGACCATAATGTGTTTGGTACCGCGCAGTCCCGCACTTGCCGTACAGATAGACTATCCGTAAGAGAGTACGTTGCGGTACCGTACGTGAATGGTGGGCCTCTAAATTGACTTCTATGTGTGTTTACTTTTTGCTAGTCGTTGACAAAGTTGTTTTAATATGTATTTTGCTGCTGTTCGTTGTCGTTTAGCGAGATTATTGAAGTAATTGATTTTCGTGTTTTATATCGTCATTGTTTTTTGCTTAGATGATTTTTTATGGTTATATATTGCTAATTTTGACAAATGTCAAATTATCGCTCAATTTCCATTCCTTACACTGTTCTAGAACACTTAATGAAGTCAAGTTTACAACTGTATTCGTAATTGAAGTTGTATATTAATATTTCAGATAATGAATTCTAGTCATTTTCTATGAAATTATGCAGTACTGTGGGCATACGTTGTTCGTGTATAGTGTTTCATGCAATACAAATGCTGGTCGTCGGTTTATTCAGTATCGTGAGGTGCAGCAAGACCAGTCATTTGCAGTTGGTGATAAGTTGCATGGCTACACGGTAGTGAAAGTTGTGCCAGTGTCAGAGCTGAGTCTGACCGCTATTCACTTGCAACACCAGTCTGGTGCACAGCATCTTCACGTTTCTCGACAAGACAGCAACAATGTTTTCGGGTCTGTTGTGATGTCTGGCAGCATTGGTTGAGTAATGGTTTGCAATAGGTCCGGTGCTGAAAACTACCGTTTTTGCGACTTAAGAACTTAAAAACGATGCAATCAATGTTAGAAAGACAGAAAAGACAAACAGTT
>Ga0126335_1001362_pt1 | contig 13579 bp, 7 predicted proteins | sample OlaspJWI45metaG_FD_108409 | JGI IMG/M metagenome (GOLD analysis project Ga0126335, IMG submission 108409) | Marine gutless worms symbiont microbial communities from Oahu, Hawaii - Olavius sp. 1 OAHU.JWI-45 metaG | ecosystem: Host-associated > Annelida > Digestive system > Unclassified | place... | reverse complement strand
GATGGCCGCCAACCCTCAGACCAAACCAGTCGACTTGGGCCGTGAGTCCGCCTGTATACGGCTGCCATTCGCCACACCCACCATCGCCATTTATTATTACTCAGCCAGAAGGCTGATACTCATGTAAGGTCGTCGGCCGATGACCTTGATATACGAATTTAATGCTGCTGTGACTTTGACCTTAAACCCATGACATTGAAAGTGAACAATAACTTAGATATTCTAAAGACGTATCTCCACACCGAAAAAGAAGTTACTAGATCAAGCCATTGTAACGGTATAGTCTTAGCTGAAAAATACGAAAATATCTCTCAAAGTCAAAGATCAAGGTCAAATATCACCACCTTTCAATCACATTTAGCGTTCACCATGGGACATATTCTTACCAAGTTACATCAATTTCCGACCAGTATTTTTTGAGATTTTTTTTGTGGTCAGGGAGACAGACAGACGCCGCCAAAACAGTACTTGCTCGCAGCATGCTCGCAGCATGCGCGTAGGTAACAATGCACCCTCTATCGTTTAACACCACTCGTTGATGACTTTCAGCATAGCCTTCACTTTTAGAAGCAAATGTGCAACGCTGAATCAAGTGTGTTGATACACAGGCCTAGTGCTCTGTTTTGACACACTGTACAGTGTGTACGTCGACCAGCGGATACGGCTTGCTCAATATAGGCTACGTGAACAGGTAGGCTTATACCCTTACAGTAACGTGCATTGATATACGAGACTGCAGATGCGCCGATTGGCTGTACCTGTGCGTCGCTCGCCCGCATTATTATATGACCTCGTTATTAGGGCTCACGTCACACATACATGCGCGCTGCTTGACCTCTGTTCAGATAGAGTCGACGTTTGTCTTTATCTAAGCAGTCAGCGATAGTATCGAGCAACCTCTCTCTGTATGTGTTTTCTTCGTCCTAAATTCCTACTGTCATTTGTGTAATCGTCGTATTCGAACTCGTACAAACGGCGATAATATACGGCTGCGAGCTGTCACTCCGCGGTGATGAATTGTTCCATTCACTGGAGTATAAGGCCTATGCAACGTATTCTCGCCTTACGTATGTCGATCTATTTTCTCGACTGATGTTAGCTTCTACGATGACACATTTTCATCATAGCTTGAAGGTCGCCATCCGTTTCAACATATTCGACTTTGTTGTACACAGGCTTGCATCCTTAAGGGAGGGGCCTGTTTCCACGCCCATAAGTTACCCGGCATATCCCATCATGTTTACCCGAATTTTAAGATTCGAAAAATCGAAAGTCGTCATTTTATGCGTCAGTAATATTTTCAAAAACTTTCTTGGGTAATGTTCGACTTCCTGCTTGCAGTACCGGTATTGTTTTAAATTTTCATTATAGGTTTACTTTGAAAAAAGTTCAGTTCACTGCCGACATAACTACTAACTAGCAACATTTTGATGATTTTTAGGCCACATCGAGTGCATCAGATGCGGGCTATTGCGATCGATGATCCCGTAACATGGGCGTATGTCAGTTTGTCACGCTGGCGACTGTTTAGTCATTCGCCAGATGACGGCACTTCGATGCGGTCGTCGCTACATTACTGTCGTTACTTGTTAGTTTTTACCTGTAGACTGACAAGAAAGAGGATATCCTTTCCATTTTTTGTGTCTTCTCCACTCATTCTATATACTTACTCGTCACGTGATCAAAAGGTCTACACTCCACTAGCCCCAAGCCCATTTCTCTTCAAATTTCATGACGTAGTATTTTACTTGTTTTAATTGATATTATGTCATTTGGTATTTTGTCGGCACCCCAGGCCACAAAGCGTTGTTTTTCTGCTTTACGCTGTATGTATTGTAACTTGTAAGCCGATAGACCAAAGTGTATAGTCTTTGAAGACACGTTGCACCAGCGAGGGTTTGTGTTCCTAATTGCCTGATAATGATGAAAACGCTTGGTTGTACTCCGCTAAGTCTGTGTCTAGAGTAGATGTGTAAGTTAACGCGTTTAATAATGCTTCGCTAAATTTCCTATAGGCCGAGTTACCGTAGACAGGTGTTTCGGCGCTGTACATCTTAAACGGGCAGTAGAAATACGTGCCTATCAAAGACAGTCTTCACTGAACAGTATGAATGGTGGCACCGTAGCAGTGGCAGTGGTGGTTGTTGATTCTTTGAGATGGAACCATGCGTGGTTGGAAGGCATTGAAGCTATAGACGATTGTTTGGCGACTGAAACGTGGCGTGATCTGCATACAACCTCACTGACACTAGTTGATGTAATGAGATGTGCATTCACTGCTTACGACTACGGCCTCGCTAGTATCGGCAGCCGACCCTGGGCATTCTCGCTGCGTGTGTCGCACGCCCTTCAATCCTTCACTCTCATGTCAGCATTAAACTAGCTGCGTGTTATTAGTACTACTCGACTTCAATTTAACTCATGACAAATGGCATAAGTCACAAATGAACAGCAATGTAAATAACGAGGATCTAGAACACAAGAAGCTAAGCGTAAAGCGACGCGCCACATATACACCGCAGGTCGCTTTTTGCGTAAGTCACGATGACACATAACGCGCAGTTGGCATAACTAACTGTAACGAGTCTTTGGTCTATATTTTTGTCGCAGACAGTATGGGTTTAGCTTCAGCCAGTTTGACGCGGTGGGCTGAAAAACGCCGGAGGACGGCCATAAGGGCCCATAACGCTGTCTAAGGTCATTCAAGGTCACCGATTTTGGTACTAATGGAAAGCTCATTTACGATTCCTATTAGTGAATAATACTAACTTATGTCATATCTTACACCGTCTTTGAGATATCTGAAATTATTGGTCAAATTTTTGTTGCTGATGGTCTGGGTACACCTATTTAACACATTTGTTTTGGGGTGACTCCCTTAATGTATTACCACGAAATTTGGCGTGAAGAATCCCCGACATTGGAACATCGCATGGTGCAAACTGCACTTCGATATTTTAAACCGTTTTTACGTGGATCACTCGTGTGACGACGCGCGCTAAAAATGCTAAGTAGCACGTTTGCAAGTTTAGTGCTTTGAACTGTCAATTGCTCTTTGGGGACTACCCTTCGCACCACATTTAGTATACACTGTGTATTTTGCTTTTGTATATTGTGTGTGTGGTGAATAAGTTTGATTTGAACATATTATCAGTCATTAAGTTAGCAGCTAAGTGGGCCGTAAGGGAGAGGGTGACCCGTAACACTGTTCTTATTCATTTGCCAGATGGCGCCACTTCGATGCGGCCATCACGACATTGCTGTAGTCACTTTTTAAATATAGCCGTTAAAAACTGAAGAGACGCCTTGCAGTGGCAATTGGAAGTTAGTCGTATATACAGTGAGGAAGACTTGGAAGAGTGCATTACTGTACTTCGTTACTTCGTTCTCCTTTCGACTTTCTATGCCTTCCGCGTGAACTTTAGATTGCAACGAGCGTCTAGGTAGAGGCTTAGTGAACGTCACTGCCGCTACATTACGGGACACACGATACCACAGCCGGGTGATAACGACAGGACGTACACGACGCACGGAGAGTTGATGCGTATGAAACATCGCCTCCAATTTTTAAATATATGAACGCAAAAAGAGGCGACAAGACTTCGACGAGTGATAGCACTCGACGTGCCGCAAGGAGAGAATAGCGGCGTTTAACGACGCCCGCTAAAGTCGCGTTCAGCAATAGTAAGGCGAGCACAGGCGATTTGCGCATCGCAGCAAGATCGCCTCAAATGTGTCAACGACCCCTTAGGCAGCGTCTTCGCGCGGAGCACAGAGTGAATGTGAACGCCGCTTTAGTTATAACTGCTGTTGTACCGCTGTGCTGTGCTTGTTGTTCAGTTGTGCGCGCGAGTCACTGCGCATTTGTTGTTGTTGTCCGAGCGAGATTCTGTGCATGATACAGTACGCTGCATCGTCAAGTTTATTGCTCTACCATCACACATCTCATATTTGTTCACTTGTAGGTTGTTAGCGAATCGCTCAGCGTAGGCGATCTGGCCTAAGGACAACTGCCCAGACCGGAACCGGAAGTAGATGTCGCGCGTGACGTCACGTTCTCGCAAGATAACGCGACCTGGCTGGACGGTCGGCGACGACCTGCCACGTGAGTTGGGCGATGACGAGTACACTGCGGCTAGGATTTCGCAGCTGGACGTCGACGACGCAGATGAGTACCTGTTCTTCACGGTGCCGAGGTCCCCTTGGACGGGCGGCAACGGGGGTCACAAGACGAAGGTCTGGCGGCCAATGGACAGTGGTAGCGGCAGCATCAGCGGCGGCAGCGACAACGAGCGTCTCGGTCGTGCCGGTGGCAGCAATGTGACTGGAGTCAACGGGTCGAGTTACCGCCGTCTCGCCGCGACAGAGCAGTCCAAGTTGTCCGCTGATCGGCATGGATCAAACACACCGACGACTGGTCGGGGACGAGTAGATACGACGACGAAGTTGACGTCGACTGGTCAGAGTCCAACATCACCACTGTCGCCATCCTCCACGTACCTGTCGACCGCATTGTCCCGTCCGAGCGCCATACCTGTACGCGTCACTCCAAACAGCAGTATGTTCTCACTCTGTTTGGCTATTGCATGCAGTGTTCACGGAGCTTTAGGCATTATTATTTTAGGTCTCGTAGAATGCATGAGATGCGAAGTATCGCGACCAATGATCCCGTAGCGTGGGCGTCTGTCAGTCAGTTTGTCACGCGACTCCGCTGTGCAAACGCGGTTGAACGGATCAAGATCCTGATTGGGATGGAGAATCTTGGCCCCCAGGAACGTCATGCGTTCTTACTCATTCGCCAGGTGGTGCCACTTCGATGCGATCGTAACTACATTACTATATTCACTTTGTTACAAATTATATGGGGTAATTTACTGCATTAATTTCACGCTTAATTAAACCTCCGTCGCCTATATAGGAGCCGGATGCATTAAGTTTTAGGTTCTGTGCGTGATTCTGTCGCGTTATTTTGACCTACCATACTGCTGTCACATTATCACTGCAGAGTGATCAGTAATACCACGAGTTATTTTCGTTGGCGCAGGCGGAGGCATACGCATCGACGACTTGCCGTAGTTTTATATCTGATTTTTAGTTATACAGTTGAATGTTCACTGACTTCACTTTGGCTGTCTGTACAATATATAATCGAGAATGGCGCAGACGTATGCTGTATGCAAACACTCGCATCATATCGACTGTAACTAGTGAGTGTGAGCGAGTTTGAGAGAGTGCGAGAGAGTTCGTTGCATCGTATCTCGCATCGTTTCCGAGATATCTCAGTGTATTGGTCACATTTTCGCCTTTGACAAGGAGATGTTTCTCTTTACTGCACTCTTTTGGGGGCAACCCCGCGAATATTGTCATGAACTTGTCAAAAACTGGAGTCTTTGGGCTACATTTTTATTGCAGATAGTATGGGTCTATTTTCAGACAGTTTGGCGCGGTAGGCTCCGAAACCTACCACTTTCGGCGGTCATAACGGGCCACAATGCCGTTCAAGGTCATTCACGGTCACCGATGTTGGTATCAGTGGAAAGCCCATATAAGACTTCCTATTAGTGAATCATACACCGATTTCGAGATATCACAGGTTATTGGTCATTTTTTGCTGCTGATAAGCTGAGTACGCCTGTTTACCACATTTGTTTGGGGAGAACCCCTAAACCTACGACCACGAAATTTAACGTAAAGAATCTACAAACAACATCGTGTCGACGGTGCAAACCCCATTTCGATATACTGGACCGTTTTGGTGTGGATCAGTAGGATCACTAGTGTGCCAGACAGAGAGACGGAATTGCGATGATAACTGCGTGCCTGACGACGCGCGCTAAAAAGCTCGCAAAACAGTTAACTCTCTGTAGCCTACGATATGCATGCCAGTTACCGGCTCATGCTAGTCATCTCATGGACTAGCTGCGAATTTATTACCCGCATCTTGTACAAAGACGCAGCATATTAATAGACACTATTGTAGTTTATTTCAGTTATTTACTCAATTTTATGGCATGTGCGGTTTGTCACTAGCTTAATGAAGACATGATGATGATGATCTACTGACTTATGTACATTTAATAACGCAGCGACGCGGCTTTTGTGATGCCTGACAATGATCACATCAGCTCATCTGTATGAGTTAAACTGCCTGCAATTTTCCTGCACTGCTATGCCTACATTCTGTCAAGTATTTCGTGCTCTGTCGCTGTTTTTGCATCTGTTCTTGTCGAACCTATAGGCTTGTTTATTGTCAACTTTCAATCTGCATAAAAATGTCACACAATTCGCAACGATTAAAAATACATTGGATTGTTATTGAGAATTTATATAATATTTTTTTTTATAAAACGACGTTTTTGTACGTAGCTCTGTGTGGTGTTGCTGTGTCGTTTGCATGTGCGTTGATGGATCAGAACAATGCAGCAGTGCATGTTATGTCGTGTTAGCGTGTCAGTTCAACACAGTTGGTCGTAGTAGTTAGTTAGAGCTGTTGGCGCTCGACATTGGCATCGTTGCTGCTGGCAAGCATACATTACATGTTTATACACGACTGCAGTATTCAGACACGCGATTCTGTTTCTGGCTCTGTCTTTCTGTAATAAAGTCTGTATGCGACGAATACATATTTTCGGCAACTCGTCACCATTGTCGCCCCTGCTCATAAAACACCAACAGAGGCGTAGCTTTTGTTTAAAAGTGTTGTTGTTATACATGATACATCCGTGTGTCGTTCGAGCCCCAAATTTCTCTCATTCCTACCTTTTAAATCAAATCAAATCAAACTATATTTGTAACACACAAATCAAGAAACATCACTGAAGCAAGCAGTGACATTTGTTACAGATCAGAAAGGCAGGGTTTCCTGCACTAATATGTGCCCTAAAAGATTCACAATAACAATTCAAACAATATCATAAGCATAAATCATATAACTTGAGTCTACGTTTACAGCAAGAAACAGTTGGTGCAGTAACTACATTCAGTCAGAGAATTCCACAAATTAACAACACGGTTGGCGAAACGTGGCTGTCTGTCGCAGAAACAGTGTGACGTTTATTAAGCTTAGTTATTATTATGCCTGTTTGTGTGTCGAGACGTGACCGAATTTGCGTAGCTTTATTGTGTTTGTGCTTCATAATTTTGACACTGAGGTGTTTATTGTGAATTCAGCCACTCGTATGTCAGTGCAAGAAGGAAAGAATTTATTAAACAATCTTGCAGTTTTGCAGCTAAAGGCAGAATAGCTGGGTACAAAATCGATACATATCCCCGATATACGAAAAAATTGTTACAAATATACACGCCAAAATATAGAATGTATACAGTAAAAATACATACAACGAAATACTACATGTAACATTCTAGCAGCCATACAAGTCCGAAAATCGTATTGAGTGTATACAGGAGATATAGACGCTAAGATCAGCCGTAAAGAATATGATACGTCTTATCAGTATATCTGTAGAGCAAAACGTATAATTCACAATCTTCTATGACTATGATAAGTGACAGTTGAACTTCGTCAAAACAGGTGCTTGCTGACAATGGCACACCCGCTCTCCCCCGACACACACAGGCGCAATATCGCGCCTTGTCATCTCTGTAGCATTCCAACCATTCATCTAATGTATACTGCACCGTGAAAGTCAGCACGCCCAAGCTGCAGGGTGCTGTTTAATAGCTTGTTAATGTCATTTATTAAGAGAACTCTCACTGCACTGCAAAAAGTGCAAAGGCGACAGATAACACTAACACCAATAGGACGACTGCGTGTAATAGCGCAGCAGTGCTAAAACATCATTCTTCTTCTTGTCATTTAATTGTCAAATAGAAAAATGTGAGAGTCAATGCTGAATTGCCACTTGAGGCCACCGGAATCGTGCACAATATGTTTTACTTACTTAACTGGTCCGGGTATCATTTCTCATGCTATTACCTTCATACCTTCACTGTTGACCATTTGCCCTCGAACGTTTGTAGTTTATTGGATCACATTCTGTACCAAGTTTTATCGAAATTAAACAATTGTAGTCGGCGCCTGGGAAACAGGCCTTTATAGGGACAGATCTCAGCCAAACAGCAATGCCTTACGACAGAACCATCGACTTTAAAATACACGGCGTAAGTTTAAAGAAGCGCAAGAAAACGTTATTCGTCTTATCAACAATAGCTAGTTAAGTGCCCTACAAAAAGTGTTGTACTGCACCGTAAATTGTTTCGTAGGCGATTGCGTCATCTTCTGTAGTTAAAAACCGATAAAAATTCCTACCGAGTGTAATATAACGACAGTGCAACTCTTAGCTCATCCCGGCCCGCGGCCCGGGAGATCGCACCTGTAGGTGGCCTCGCACATTCTTCGTCGGGCTAACTAATAAAGTTTTTCACTAAAAAGTCATCGTTATGTAATAACGAGCCAGCCAACTGTGCTAGTCTGTAGCCGATCTCGACGCCGCTAATGCTTTTGCACAATAAGAGCTCAGCTACCGCCGAGAAAGCGCGCGTAGTCTTGGTCACTCATAATCCTGTGTCAAAGAACGAACAGGCGGAATTGTGATGGCGATAGTGGCGTATAACACAACGAAAAAATGTGATCACAGGCAACGCAGTAGCGCTGCACTGTTGTAATGGCCGCCATTTAAACATTATATGGTAGAAAAACTGTAAATATTAATGTACAAAAACTGTCGTTTTGTAACAACTGTGTAATGCTAAATGTTAAATGACACATCTAAAACAGCAAAAGTTAATTTCATCACCTCAAGGGCCGTGGATATAATAGATCTGCGTATTATGTCCATGGCTAGTTACAGTGAGGTAATGAAATTAATTTTGCGGTTTTAGATGTGTCATTTTACGGCGGGCATTACGTAGTTTTACAAAACGACAGTTTTTGTACATTAGTACTGAGACATTGCCGAAAGGTATTCACTGTGACTTAGATGCCAGTGGGTGGTGAAAATTTATTGGTAAGGTCATTCCGATCACGTGACAAAGATGGCCATTGGCCATAGTCGAAAACCCTTTCCTAGACTCAAACATCGCAACGCTATACGTGCAATAAAACCGGAGTTATTGACGATAGAAGTTTTAAACGTCGTTTATGGTCATTCAAGGTCATCGAATGGGAAGCCCATAACGATTTCTTATTAGTGAATAATAGGAACTTACATCGTATCTAGCACCATTTCCGAGACAACGCGGTGTATTGGCCACATTTTCGTCTTTGACATGGGATGCCTCTCTTTAATGCACTCCATTGGGCCAACCCCGCGAATATCGTCATGGGCTAATATCAAAACTAGAGCTTTTTGGCTACATTTTTGTCGCAGACAATATGGTTCTACCTTTAGCCAATTTGATGCGGTATATTTGTATTACCATCTTTGGTGAATAAAGCTTTGTGGTTTATGGCCATAACGCTGTTCAAGGTCATTCCAGGTCACAGATTTTGGTACTAATGGAAAGCCCATATACGACTTCCTATTAGTGAACAATACTGACTTACGTCGTATCTCGCAACGTCTTTAAGACATCGGAGATTATTTTTGTCAATTTTTTGTTACTGATGGGCTGGGTACGCCTGCTTATCACATTTTTGGGGAGTAACCCCTTAAACCTCAGCCTAATGACCATGAAAAATGCGTGAAGAATCCTGAGACGTTGGGACATCGTACGGTGCTAACAACTTGAGCGGCAAAATAAAGCTGTTTGTGATCTAGATGTAATGAACATAACTTCTTACAGTTTGTAATCGTGCACATTGCTGCTGCAAATCTCTACGACTTATCAGTGAAATGAGGACGGCTGCAGCTTGGACTGGCAGTATGTTTCACTAAGTGGCGCCACTGTGTAACGTGTCGTAGTCAGTGTGCTGACGGACGGACAGACACACGTATTAATACCACGTATTGTTGTTTGTATATGGCGTATTGCCAGTATGTTCATAATTTATTCGCTGACGTAGTACGTGTGCGCAGACTTGTGGTAGGCTTGTTTGTCTATTTGTGATGCGGCATTTATCATTCACTGGTTTACATATAATTCATATTGTGAGCTCGCTTGAAAGATCGATGTATATAGTTGAAGTTGGTAAATGAATGATGGCGGGCGCCGAACAGTGTGGGAGGTTAAGACCATCAATCATACATTCACCTGTCGAGTCGACCAACAGGTAGGTATAGATGAAAGGAGAGAGCAGAGACCAGTTGTTCGGCTTGCAAATCCCACTACCTGCGCGAATTTTGTGCGACGCCGTCATTGATTGTATTACACATACCGGTATACAGGGTATCCCCAAAACTGCACATTTCCATTTGCTTGATACAGCTTTGTGAAAACTCAACTGAATTTTATAATTTTTGGCCGAGAGGAGGACATATTAAACATTGCTTGTAAAATGATCAGTACAATCTTGTATTTTTGACACTATTTAGTTGTTCGCCAACATAATTCATGAGCAAATTTCATCTTGAAACAGCACAGAAAACGGACAATAATGTTTCTACAAATTAGTGTAAGAACGCGCAATAGGTGCTGTGGACAATATATGCATTGTTTTGTCGGAAATCTGTTCAGCCAAAAATTATAAAATTCGGTTGAGATTTCACAATGCTATATCATTTTAACACCAAGGAAATGGAAATGTGCAGTTTTTTTGCGCCACCCTATATAATGCGGCGCCTTGCAGTGTGACAGGTGATTGATCAGCGCCATACAACGATCATGTGTCGATGAGCTCACTCTGCAGCAGTTTGATGAACTTTATTTACCAGAAGAAACTGGTAGCAAAATTTAGCGAAACAAAGTTAAGGAATAAAGATGCACTAATAGGCCTAACTACTACACACATCTGCAGATGCGTATGACGATAACATACGGAACTGCTATACAGAGCAACATGCTTAAAGGCTAATATTAGAGCCTAAACAAAAATAAACGAATGTAAGCCTAACCGTTTTCGAATTTGGATACGCGTTTAGCCCGAGGAAAACTGAGCAATTCAGTTAACATCTTAAATCACATTTACGATTTTTATTGCCTAAGAATGGAGGCTACAACTAGACGTTGTTGAGAAATATTGGTAATGTGTTGTGTATCGTTCATCAGTAACTAGCCACGCACGTAATGATTTTTAGGCCGCATCGAATACCGTACATGAGATGTGGACTATTGAGACCGATTGTCCTGTGGCGTGGTCACTAATGCGTCTGTTTGTAAGTTTCTTCTGTGTGTCTGTAAAGCGCCTGCGCTCTGCAAAAGCCGTCGCACGGATCGAGGTCGTGTTTGGCGTGGATACTTTTGGGATTCAAGGAACATTATATTAGACGGAAGCCCCGATTTCCTCACGAATTCAACTTTGGTCACTTGTTTGTTTGTTTGTTTTAACACTCGATTCATATGAACTGACCGGACTTCGTAACCTCCGAAGTATTTTCCGTTGCTGTGTGGTGCATTAAAATTCCTATCGTGAAGAGTCACACAATTGCTTTATGACGGTAGGGCCGGCCTATGTAGTACGCCATGACTGCAGCATGGCTGTAGATCATCGTAAAGTAGACCACTGTATATAAACATGCGACGAAATGACTTTGACACTGGCAGCGTCATATACGGGTCGTTTGCAAAGTTATGAATGAAATGTGGACCTGAGTTCATTGTTAGCGGTGGCAGTATAAGAGATAGCTTATGCATGATTATTGTAGACCTACATGCACCTACGTGTGCACTTACTACGCGGCGCACGCCTATATTGTCATTGTCAGTACATCAGTGCGTGGTGGGCACACGCTGACTCAATGACTGTTGCATATTCATCGTGCGTAGATTGAATGAACGAATGAATTACTAAATGTGTGAATTAGGCCTATGGCAGCTTATAATTCCACAACTATCCATTCATCAGTTTTTCAGCGAAGATCGCCGTCGCTATAAGGAGATAATCCAATTGTGCAAAACTGAGAAGTTAATTAACGATTTTTGGTTCATTTTGATTTTGCACATGCAAATGCACGAATGGTGAACTGATTTTTATTGTATTATTGAATTATTTCATTAGTTTATTGCTTTATTTAATATTGTTATATGTTTCATTCATTATTTTTACAGTTATCAATCAATCAATCAATTAAGTTTATTTCAGGCAACTGGGCCCATAGAAGAAACACAGCACCATAACTAACACAAAATCTACAGAAAAAAACTCTTGTCATTTCGCGGCGTTTCTTTAATAGTCAGAAAGGTTTTTTGTTGCTTTGCTATTAATTTTATTTTGTATGTCTATTTTGTTGTGTTGGCAAGTTGACTATGTTTATTCTAAGCGAGGTGTGATGGTTTATGGGTGTTTTTAACCTGATCTTTTCAGTTCACTGATGATATATGTCTGCGTGTCACGTACGTAGCGTCACTCTCACTTCATTTTAACATGATTTATGATAGGCGTTAGCTTCTAACTCGTACCCAGGCACGCTGACATATGCAACAGTGCATGCAAACAGGAAACCATCTCTAATAACACTGCTCGGAATAAATATTACGAAATTGTGTTTATTCGTCTATTTGTCTGTTTTAGCACACTTTGTCCACTTAGGTTAATTTGTTGTCAAGCATACTTTTGTCTAATGGCTCCGTAATTTTGATTTCCAAATGCCAGATGTGAAAACATTGTCTTGCGAGCGACGTGATAAAGTCGTGATGCGTTCACGGGTGAATAGCGAATCATAGAATGGACTATCACGTTAATTCGTGTTGGATAATAAAACATCTACAGTTTGCACAATCTACAGGGTGAGGCATAAAAAACAATCCCCTAAGAAAAATTAAATATCTCTGGTTTGATATAACTGAAGTTAATGAAATGTAGAGAATTTAATTTCGAGAGATACTACTACAGATTCGAAAAATTACGTTAATGTATTCAGTATGAAACAGAAGTTACACGTGTCTGAAATGAATACTGCGATTTTTCAACTGAACGATCTGTATTTGTTGTACAAAAATGTGGATAAAACTTTTCGTTTAGGCTTCACTTCATCAAGGAAACAGCAAAGTTAAACACGGAGTATTAATCCAACACGTTAAAACAGTCGTTTGACATTTCAAACATGCTCTGTGAACTGATGCTAGTAGAGTTAAGCTGCTGCTTCTGTCAATTTTTCTTTACAACGGAAACAGTTATTCGATTACTTGCAGGCTTACTGGAGTTGTTGTTAACTTAATAAAGTGCACTTTTGAATTCTCAACAGCCATATTTTTTAGCTTTTAGCAGAATATTTCAATGAAATGCATTAATCACTGAAAGGCAGCAAATTGTGTCTAGTAGTTTTTGAAAAATTTAATTTTTAGGAGCTTGTTTTTTATGCCGCACCCTGTATACATAGGAGCAAATTCAGGAAGATCCAGTTATTATTAAATGGATTGTATGCGCAGTAATGTAGATAATGTTGAAAGATACGAATGGCCGTCGTTGGCCAAATCAGCTCCATAACAGAAATGGACACATTTCGGATACTCGACACTCTTCGACCCACTGCTACTGGATTGGATGGTATACCGGCATGGTTCCTGCGAATAGGAGCGCCGG
>Ga0126335_1001361_pt1 | contig 13580 bp, 9 predicted proteins | sample OlaspJWI45metaG_FD_108409 | JGI IMG/M metagenome (GOLD analysis project Ga0126335, IMG submission 108409) | Marine gutless worms symbiont microbial communities from Oahu, Hawaii - Olavius sp. 1 OAHU.JWI-45 metaG | ecosystem: Host-associated > Annelida > Digestive system > Unclassified | place... | reverse complement strand
TTCCCCGACGATGATATATATGAAAACGGAGTCGTGGTATCAATTCAACCAGATATATACGATGAATTCAGTGACCAAATACAAATTCAATCATTGTCGATAACTGAAATGTTACTTCTTTCACAGTTCCTCAGAATAATGTCAATCTTTCTTCAAATAACTTGTTTCTCCATATACACTAATGTTCACCAACTATTTGTATAACACAAATTCCACTAATTGTGGATAAATACACCGATAATTACAAATATCTTTCAAATCTCAACAATTTCCTCTCTTTATGATTCAAAGCTCTAACCGTTCTTTTTCCGTCTGGGCCTATTCTACAGTTTTGGTGGCGTCTAATTCCGCAAGCTATCATGCGCATGTAGAACTGTCTACTAGTGTCAGCAATACTATGGTTAAGTTTTAACGTATATAAAGGTGAAAATATGAACGGGCATCGTCACATCTTTACATACATGTTTTGTGCCAGTGAAAAAATAACATTAGTAACACGACGCAATTTTTTAAAGCAACAAGACATGACAGCAGTAGAAAACAAAGTTACTAACGCGACTCGGCAATTCAATCGCTTGCATTGCCTGGATGTAGGCGATGGTTTGACGTGACCGCAGTTTGAGGAGGGCACATGCTGATTGGTCACAGTGGAGTAGCATTCCGCCGATAACCTCTCCACTCCTGCAACACAATATCACATGACAATGTTTGAGGCAATGGGCACAATAATTACACACAACTTTTCCAAACTGCACTTGAACATCTACCACACAATTATAAACACTTCCAAAACAAGAGTTTTTAAATCAAAGGCGAACCACCCGCGTGCATGCTATTTTTGTTTGTGTGACCTTTTGACCCAATGACCTTAAGATACGAACTTTAAAATGTAGGTTCTATTTTGTAAGTTGTACCTGGATACCAAAGATAGACATTCTAGGTCAAGAATGTCGAAAATTATAGAATGTCATAAATACAGAAAAGTATAGCCTACACGCAGACGGACAGACGACAGCAAAAGTATTACTCAACTAGAAACACAATGCATCGCCGACCGAAGGCAATGCAAACCGGCAGTAAAGGCTAGTCCGCAGCAAATTGCATAATCTTGTGCAGATAGCTAGCTGCTTTCCTACAGGGTGTGCGAAAAAAACGCAAAAAATACAATTGCGAAATTTAAAGTTTGTCACATTGCCATGCCACCGCTAGGGGGCGCAGCTGTTGTACTTTTTTGTATAGCAAATGCACAACTACGTTTCTTGCCCTATGCAAAGTCATCAAACGTTTGCCTATAATTACATGTAATTATATAATTGGTCACAGTGGAGTATTTTGGCCGATTTCAGCGAAAATTGTGGCGCCACCTAACGATTTAGTTCAAAATAACGCAGGCAATTTGGAAGTATGTTTCATCTTCTAAAAAAGCCATAAACGCCGTAAAAATCGATCGATAAATGGCAAAGCTATACTTCGTTAAAGTGCCGAACATCGCGGCAGGTCTACAAGACCAAAATAGGCCACTCCCAGCGTGACAAAAAAAAACAATTAAAAAAACTCTCTTTCTTCGGTCTCATGTCGACGTGCGTAAACCGATCTCCACCAAACTTGGCACGTGGATAGAGAACCTCTGTACCATTTTTTCTGTAGACATTTGTTTTGGGATCCGACCCCTAGTTTTTGGGTGCGGCGACACTTCACGGGGCGGGTAGTCGTCATCATCATCATCATTCCATCATCATTTATTTGCTCAATGACAAAAGTACAAAATATAGACAATAAATGACAATGACCTGACCAGGACAAAAAGCACGATGTGCACTAACATCTGCCCCTAAAAAACTGAGAAAAATAAAACACAATAAAAACACACTAAAATAGTGATTACTGCGGGGCCAAAAAAGTCACAAAAATTAACGATTTGGGGGGGGGGGGGTTCCGCCCGGACCGCTACGCGCTGCGAAATTTGACCCCAATCGGTTCAGTGGTTCAACTGAAGAAAATCATTAACACCGGCAGTTTTCTGCCAATAATGAAATAGATCTAAAGCCTGCATACGCTTAAAATAATTAAGATGACCGAGACAATGTAAATGTTCTAACTGATTTCATCCGATTAAACCAAAAATGACAGATAATCAGCGAACAATAAGCGTCAGCGAACCGAAGCCACAGTCTGCGGAGCAGTTTGACACTATGGTTGTATGACGCCATTCGTACGTCACTGATGACTTTTGACTACAGAGACGACTACCGTTCACTTTCCCGCCTCCCGTGCATCGCACCTGCTGCATTTACACACAAATTATTAATAGGTCTACATCTACTGGTTTCAACTAGGTGTAATTTGTATCAAATGGTGCGATAATGTTTCAAATTAGCATGTGGCATAAGGCAGGGTGGAGTGCTCTCGTCGTATCTGTTTGCTCTATATATTGATAGTGTAGTAGACAGAGTATAATGGCATGGCTTAAGTTGTTATATTAAGCCGTATGTGTGAATGTTTTTCTATATGCTGACGACATATTATTACTTGCCCGGTCAGTGTCCTGTTTGCAACAACTAATGTATATTTGCGAATTAGAACTCGAGTGACTGACAAAGTTAGAATAGATTACAAAATGGAAAGTTTTTTGAGACAGTTTCATGCGTTACAAAAATAACGTTGTATTGCTATCAAATGCTAACGAAGACAAAGACAGTGGACTGAGACGTGAATGAGATATCTGCAATGTCACACAACAGATTTATTAACATAGACCTACTTAATGCGGACACATTGCGCAATCACGTCGCGTTTGTAGTAACTATGAATAATTTACTTGTTTTTCTCGTGTTACAAGTCACTCAATTGCGCCAGAATGCATATCGCTTGATGCGATGAAATGGATGACGTGCATCAACGTCAGAGGCATCAACACTGTAGATGCTGCAAATAGCAAGCAGTCGTCGTTCCCAGTTCGGCCGCAGTCAAGCATACTAGTTATACTGCTGCACGGCTGACAGTATGACACTGACAGTATGACACAGTACAGTAACACCACGAGAAATAGCAGAAAATGAACGAATAGATGAAATGCTTGCGAATTGATAACATGGATCGTGGATCGAATGTGACAGTCACGTTAAACGACAGTGACTACGGTGTAACATTGTCATCAAATATGAGCAGTAGTTACGACACGTTTATTATTGTACTTCAGACGACCGTCGTAACGGTAATCAGCAGCAGTATCATCTTGTCGAACATCGTCAACCTGATTGTCTTGGGATCTGCCATCGCCGAGATGCCTTGGGCAACTCGTCTTTTCCTCACAAACCTTAGCGTCTCGGATCTGCTAGTTGGAATCATCGCTTGCTCTCCTGCCATCATACCTGCCGCCACTCACAGGTGGATATACGGTGATGCTTGGTGTCAGATATCCGGAGTATTTCACGGCACGTCGTGCTGCGTCTCCATCTGGAGTATATCAATGATTGGACTGCACAGGTTAGAACCGATCTGCTTCTTCTAACCGTGGCTCACGAAAATTCAGATATATTACGAAGTAATAAAGTACCATAGAACGCTGCTTTTTCAAGTAGCCTAATAGCGAAAAACAAGGACCGCCTTCGATATTGCAATTTACGCAGTCTAAGCCTAATTCTACGTATATAAATGACAGACTCAAAGATATTAGCTCTTTGACACCGTTCAGTAGAGCATAATAATAATAATAATAATTGTAAATAATAATTATAGTAATAATAACAAGTGACCAAAGTAATTTAGCCGCGTCGAATCCGTCAAGAAAATCGGAAACAGTGTTCCTTGAGCCCAAGATGTCTTCTTCCGAAACAGGATTTCGATCAGTGGAGCCGCTTTTGCAGGGCTCAGGCGCGTTACAAACAGATAAACAGACTTACCGACAGACACACCACGCTACAGGATCATCAGTCGCAATAGTCCGCATTTTATGCATTCAGTGTCCTTGCGACCCAGCGGTCATTTTTTAAAATTTACTTCGGTATCAATATGACCACCAGGAATTGTTTTGTTTTTCGACATTTACATCTGAATGAGTAATTATTGTTGACCAGGAACATGTCTCTTGTTGACTTATGTTCTGCATATTTTGTAATTTTTAAACCAATGTATGATTAGACTACTGCATGTGTTTGTTGTTTGTTTACTGTTTGTTCGATTATTGAATGTTTGTACAGTACTTTCTTGTATTGAAACGCAAATGCGTCTGTCGTCTGTACAATGAAGATTACTCGCTTACTTACTTACTTCGATGCGGCCTAATAATACATATTATTTACAATAACCGTATTACGCAAATATGGCGGCTTTTAGACGAGCAGTGCACTCAACTGATCTTGCGAAGTTTCTGCATTGTAATAACGATCAATCAATCAATCAATCAATCAATTTATTAAAACAGTTAACAAACGATTAAACTCTATTGTAACTAGTTGGTCATGTGTATACTGTTTGGCGCTTTTTCTCTTCTCTGTGTTACGTTTAATGTATGTGCTTTCGTTTGTTTTATAACTAAACAGCTTTTATTTTCGTAATGTTGGGTTTTAACTACGTAGTCAATTGTGCCTCGAAGTTGTATAATTGTTGATTCAGGGCACCGGTAAGCGCACGCAGTTATCGCGCCTCTGTGTTCCTGTTTGACTGATTGTCTTATTTTTCTGTCAAGCGAATAAATTTATTCATTCATTCATATCTCGTGCGAAACTTCGCCGTAATGCTGCTATACTGTTGCTGCTGCTGGTGATGTTATCGTAGATGTGTGGCGACTGAGCTGCCGTTGCGTTACCGCAAACTGATCACGAAAACATCGCGATGCTACACGGTTGTCGCCGGACTCTGGACAGCTGCTCTCATCACCTTCATTGCACCTCTACTGACGAAGCCCAACTGGATCTATTACCGCTATAACGTCCACCAGAAGATGTGCGGACTACACTGGGAGTACCCGTCGTTCTGTATAGCCACGACCCTCTACATCCCTATACTGTCTGGAACGGTTCTCGTCATAACGGCATTGCGTATTAGAGCAACACTACGACGACAAAATGTAAAAATCAGGCTTCGTCAAAATAAAAATACGCCAGTAGTCTCAGCGGATTCGGACGATCAGCAGTCAGGTACTAGGAGGACAGTTCGCCGTTCGACCGCTCTGGGAAGTCGTCGAACACTGAAGATCCTCACATTTACTAGTATCGCGTTTTTCACGTTCTGGTCTCCATACGTAGTCGTGGTTATGCTGCAGTCCTTCTTCGCCTGGTTCAAGCCACCGGCAGCTGTAGAGTTCACGGTGATGTGGATGGCGAACAGCAACAGCGCAGTGAACGTGTTCATTTACTCGTCAACTAATACGCAGTTCAGACGTCAGTGTGTTCGGCTCGCCTCTCGACTCTTCTGTTACAAACTGTCCTGTCTTTCCCACAGTAAACATCCCAATACAGGTCACAAACATCCAACTCAGGCTAAAGCTTCCTCATCACTTGTCACATTCAACCAATCTACGCTCAACGTAGAAGCTTCTACAGCACACCCGCTAGATGAAGCTGCGAGTTCGCAATGTGACGACAGCGACTGTGATGGAGCTCATCTTCTGACTGTACTGCCAGCTCAGTCCCTCAGTGTCAGCCATATGAAACACGCCGTCATTATCGAATCACACGATTCAGATGAAAACGATTGCTGTCCAGAGTAGAAAGTCTGCCGAAGTATTTGCGTGTTTTCCGCAGATTCGCGGCAAAAAACTGCCAGTAAGTGTCATTACGCGTACAATCGTCAAGAATTATAACCAGACAGAAGCAGACTACGACATTGTAACCGTGAAATGCCGTGTTTCTGAACTAATGTTAATGTCCAAGAACATGCATTGTAGTGCATGTGTGTAGTGCTGTCTGCTCATCGTATTTCTGACTGTTCCTCCCAGCACGCCTTCATGCTCGTCCATAGGGATTCAGGACGATATCTTGACATATTTAACTAATCTTAAGAAAAAAACCGTACATTGCTATACCAGGCCGTATTATCGAGATAGAATATGACAATTTATCTTTAGAAACATCTTGATATGCACGTCACTGTTACAGTACCGCAAGATCATAGAGATCCGATGCAACAGCTACGATCAATATTTGGACATGTCAACTTGAAGATGTTATTACGGCTAATTAACGAATTAATAAACCAATTAATAATCGATTAGTTATTGATTAATTTTGCCTAGCACGTGATTTCGTACCGTCTCATATACAGTTTGTCATTGTTAGTCGAAGATGGTGATTGTAACAAACATTAAACATCGTAAGACGTAGTAGGCCTAAGTCGTAAGGCTACTACAACTCACTGTTGTCCGGTGATACCGACAGCTTGGTTCAACGTCTTCAAGCTATCCAAAATGCTGACGCACGCCTCGTCACTGACATTCGCCGCTGCGAGCATATCACACCAGTATTGAGGCAACTCCACTGTCCGCCAGTTAAGCAGCGCATTGAATTTAAGATGGCCGTCCTAGTCTACAAGTCGTTGAACGCCTTGTCACCGCGGTAATAATAATAATAATAATAATAATAATAAGCAGACTTGAATAGCGCTGTAAGGTCGTAACTTCAGAGGCGCTGAGGCAGACAGCGTGTTAGTGAGCAGAGAAAGAAGAGAAAGCCTGGGAGAAGAGGAATGTCTTTAGCCTGGACTTAAAAACTGCAAAAGAGTCACTACTGAGAACAGTTTTCGGTAGTGAGTTCCAGACAGCTGGTGCAGAGCATCGAAAAGCTCGTTTCGCAAATGTTGTCGTCGTGAAAAATTGACGCAGCGCCGTAGTGGTCGATCGCAGGTTGTGGCCGTGTTCTCCATACATGGATTAGGAGTCGCAGGTACGACGGGGTTGAGGTGCTGCGGACTTTGAATGTCAGCAGAGCCACTTTGTAATCGACACTCTGCTGAACGGGCAGCCAGTGTAACGTCCTCAGCAACGGGCTAACATGGGATCGTCTTGGTGCTGCGAGAACGATCCGAGCTGCGTTGTTCTGTACTCGCTGCAACTTCTTGATGCTGTAGCTTGGAGCGCCGTGGAGCACGGCATTGCAGTAGTCGATCCTGGAAAGGATAAGACTGCAAGCCAGTGTCTGTGCCAGTTCCGTAGTCAGCAGGTGTCGAATATGTCGAAGGACGACTGCCAACTCATCACAACCACTGGCCGACGACGACTTCGATCGTCCAATGTTGCTACTGTACGTGTGACGTTCCTAGAAGTATGGGCGATCGATCCTTCACTGTTGCTGGTCCACGGCTGTGGAACAGTCTACCACTTCATCTGCGAGATTCTGAACCAACACTTCTTGTGTTTCGCCGATTACTGAAAAAGCATCTGTTCAGTTGAAGACCGACTAGTGACTGATTTTTAGTTTTTAGCGCGCTTTATAAATGTACTTACTTACTTACTAGTAAGTGATGTTGTAGCTGTTGTCGTATTTGTTGTTTTTCGCGGTAGTGGCGTGGTTTTGCTGTTGGTAATGTTATCGTTTAATTGGATACATAAAACAAGATTGCCTCGTAATCAAAGCCGGGACCACCGGCGTTTTTTGGCTTTTTACTGCCGTGACACTGACTTTGATCCGATAACCTAGATATGCGAATATGACGTGCACTTTTGAAAGATATACTTGCTGCCAAAAGTAAACTTTCTATGTCAAAAATTTCGAAAGTTATCGTGGTGCATACATACACACTTACTTACAAACCGACGACATATTATTACGACGCCTGCATAAATATATACCATGCACGCCGCTACGCAGGTGGTCAATCATATTTTGAAGCGTTGTTCTCATTTGGGTGTACTTGTCCACTGTACCACATTGCAGTGTCGTTGTTTAACCTAAGAGAACGACTTCACTGCAAAGGCATTCGATGTCAGTTGAAAATCTACCAAACTTGATCGATGGCCTGGTGCGACACAGACTACTTACGTGCTGCCAATTACGTACCTTTCGACCACGAAGCGATTACGGTGATGCATACACAAACCAAGTAGCCAAAGTAATTTGGTGAAAGCCGCATCGAATCAGTGGGAAAATCGGGACCGTCATCCAATATTCGGCAACGTTAACCACTAATCCCTCGCCCAATACAGACAACGAAATGTATGGTACGCCACACGCGGACAGCATCTGTCCACACAAATAAGTAAGTCCATATATAATACACAAGCTGCTGCAGCAGTTCTACCGAAAGACGGTGGACGAAGAAACGAAATTATTGCCAAGCACGTCACGTCACGCCTATGATTGCTTATGACTATTTCAGCAGCCGTTTAAGACGAATCTACATCAGACGCGACACCTCGACATTATGCGACTTGTCACAGACATCGTCGACAAGTTCGCGCGTAAGTTACGCCCCGACTTGTCGCTGCAGTCTAAATTGAGCTATGTGCAGCCGAGATACTCAACGTCACGCAGTGCACACTGCACAGTCATATATAGCAGCTGTTCGACGTGCCAGCGATGTAACGGCACCTACTCTTGAAGACAGGAAACATAAAAGGGACAGAAACTTAAGCGTTGTAGTAAAGTTATTAGTATGTAATGAATATGTAATGAGTGTGAGGACGTACGATGCAGGGCTGCCACCATCCAGAGTATCAATAACAGTTGATAATTATCCTCTCCTCTCTGGTTCACATCTTTCCAACTTATTTTCTTATTCGCCTCTTCCCACTTCCGCTATTCCCCTTTCAAAGCGAATGACCTAAGCACTTTGGGACCAAACACTTTGCTGTTTTCATGCTGCATGCAGTAGCCTATTTACTGGTCAGTGATCCATAAAGAATCTAGAATGCAGTCACGATAAACGGTCGTCAGCCGTATAAACACGGGAGTCAGTCGTTACGCTGAATCCCTCAACGGAAAGATCGTAACGTTGAAACAGCGTCACGACAACAAGAGCAAAAGTTGCGGAACCCACTTCAGTCCCGAGCGTCACTCAGCACGCAGATGGCTATCGTAAAATCGACAGGAGTCTGTCGCGTACCCACAGAACAATCGAATGGATCGTGAAAATGTGGCACAGCCGCGCGGTTGATCGGCAGATAAACGGCGTTGCACCGAATCAACGACAAGGAATTCTGTGAATTCTGTAAGCTGGTCAAAAGTGCTCAGCGTATTGCTTATCATGCTTAAGAAGCATCTGCCATTACCATTGCAACTCGCTTGAAACAGTGTTGCAAAAATATTGAACCAACAGTGGCAAAAAATATCATTGCGCACACGTGCATAATTCTTAAAGTGGCCTACTCTAGTTAGTTCAGGGCGGCGAGGCTTTTCAAGAGTGAAAACTGAGCTTGAATTACAGCCGCCATCGCGTCTAATGTCGTAAACACTATCGAGCGGACGCCGTCCGTAGCTCTACTGTCGGTTATCTGTGGCAAAGTTGAACAGATTGCTAAGCTTAGCTTAGTCTCCGTCCATGCATGATACATCGTTAGAGGTGCCTCATTAGTGGCTCAAAAGTAACAAACACCAGCTGAGCAAAATTCCACGAAAACCGTCTGACAATAGGTCTATTATTGCTGCAGAGTGAGAAACAACACAAACGCAGAAGCGACAGTTTTGAAATTTAGTTTCACTATTGGAACCAAAACATTCTAAAACGGTTTAGAATGAAATCAATTCAAATTGGCCTAACCATTAAAATAATACAAATAGTCAGACTAGATATGAACAGATAACGACTTACCTCATTAGCTGCAGATAAAATCCAACAGATAACAAAGTTGAAGACAGTGATGAAGGCGATCTTGTAAAACTGCATCATTGGTACACGTAGATGACGACAGCGACGGCAATGGCCAGTAGATGCGGGTCCAGCGTCTGATCTTACAGTAATGTTGTCCAACAGTTTGTCGCGATCATGGCATCGTACACTTGCCAAGTTCACGTTGTAAATCACTTATAAATAATCAACTGACAGTCTAGTCGGTGGGCGATCAATGTTGTGAAGTTAACCATACCTGAATGTTTCTACAGTCGTCAGATGTCTTCTGTGTACGAAGTCAGACGAACGTCAAAATGCAGCACATCGATGCGTACAGTCGAATATATAACTCATACCAACGTTGACAACGAATGCGACAGTTATGGTCTTATGTAGTGTTTCTTAACGAATATCGTAATAATCTGCAATACAAACATCATAAATTAACAGTGACAAATGCTAGTGTGGTCCACAATGTTGGTCTATGACTGCTGTAAAAAGGAATATCCTGGAAAAGAGTGCTTATGAACAGTCAATAGCAAATTCTCTGCATCGTTTGTCAACGTCGTTATCTCATTGACGAGTGAACTATTTAATTTGTGCATAGCTGAGTAAACAAGGTCCACTCACTCTCATACAGGCTACATTTTGCTACCGGACAAGGTTGCTGTTGCTGTAACAAATTATCGGATAACAGCTCTCAACCACTACAGTTTTTAGTGTTATCGACCCGGCCATACTGGTTCTGACCGCTTGCCGTCAAAGCTTGGCGTCGCGTCGCGCAGCATATCCGTATCGGAATAGTGCGCGTGCTGCGTGTATACTTGTAATGTGCCGCAGATAGAGCCGCTCGACATAAATTACCAGTCAAAGTTGCCACCAACCGAAGTTTTATTAGTCGCGGTAATGTTTCACGGAAAAGTAATTCAGTAAAAAGTACGAAAATATGAAGTAAGGGCTCAGCAAGTGCGGCCGTGAATGGTGGTGCTAATATCTTGACCCTTGACCGGGATCTTCTATATTGTAAAAATTACTAGCGTGCCACGGTCTATGTTTGAGCGAGGGCGTGGCCGCCGGAGCGCGCAGAGCGATAAAACACTCATATGTTTCAAAAACGAAAGTCGCGAAATCAGGCAGACTTCCGAGGCTGAGTTATTGCAATACAACTTTTCCGCTGTCCGCCCATTGATGGCAAATTGGCGACACAGAACTGACGTATGAAATTCGTAAGACAGATACTCCCATTACCTGCGCTTTACATCTGTTTTAGATTTCCTATTGCTGTCAACTGGGTGATGCGATCCAAAAGTGAGTAAAGTCGCAAAACGTCGTCGCTGCGAAATGTAGGGAGCACTCAGCAGTCGGTAAAAAATTCTCAACCTACAGACCGAAATCGGCCTAAATGCTAACAGTTGATCAACATCATTAACATCAAAATCTTTACCTATGCGACTGCATATATCGACTCCTAAAATCTTAATAGTTGTGACACGACTGATATACATTTCGCGGAGGCTGCTCGGCAATTTTGGAGGTCAAGATATGTACAAAAGTACGTAGGCCAACGACGTACGCAAGTATGTCACGTAACAAACTAGCGCAATCACGCTCGGTTATCTTCAAAGATTACATCAAACAGTAAATACATCTTCAATTCAGACAACATCTGATGACGTTTTAGTTCGCATCGCGCTATAAGCTTTTTTGGCGATTATGCCCTATTGACAGTGACACTGGCAACAGCGCAGAGCAGAGCACAGAGCGTGCGCTATGGGAAACTGAAAGGCCATTATCCATCACAGTTGTCGGGCGAAAAAACGGAAGTAAAAAGATGACGAGACTAAAGAGCGCAGCAAAAAACTACGTAATTGTGGTCTGTATGGAACACAGTAAGCGTAATTCAAATGAAACGCATTGCTGGCCAACTGTGCTGTGCGGTATTGCGTGCTACAATAGCTTACAATCACAGAACGGCTGCTGCATAGGCTGGTAGTACGTTTTGACTGCATTCACTAGGTGACGCGGCTCTACTCGCTCAGACATTGTTTCAACTCCACATACGCTGATTTGCGCGTTGCGTGGCGAATGGTAGCTTAATGTAGAAACCAGAGACTTAACATCAGCTTCGCAGGGGCTGCGTACTCTAATGCGAATCAGCTTAACGTTGTCTAATATCAGACGCACCTTTTAGCTGCAAGGTGGCGCAGCTGTCGCTGGTATTACACATAGGCTAAGCTTACAAACTATCATACTGAAACGCCCACTTGTTACGCAAGTATGTAACTTGTTACTTCTTGCTCAGTTCACTCAGCAACCGCCAGGGTCGAGATGTACAATTCGGACAGTGAACAGCCCAGTACTCTAGTCGCTGGTAGAAACATTATCTACCGGCCATTTCAGCGGTAACCTTTTCCACCTACATGCGAATGCGAGAGATAGTTGCTCGTAACGCAATACGCAGCGCAACGTGTGTGAAAACGACGCCTCACTCATTCACTTCGTCTTTGTCTTGCCGTGTAAGGCCAGTAGGATTGGGACTCCACACGTTTTACTGAGCAGCTCCCCTACGTTTGTTCATCCGGCCCTGGAAACTCACGTAATATTTGCCTCAGACGTACATAATTAACCCAGAATGCAGCGTAGACAATAGCATATTTACCAAAGAACTAAAGCATACACGCATTCCTTCATAGTACAGGCCTACACCGTACAAAACAAAAATAGCAATATGTTGATTTCAGCTCAAACGCCGGTACAGTAGTCGCTGCAGCCGCTAACGCGAGTAAACTGGCGACAAGGGATGAAAATGAATGTTGCTTTAAAACTTCACTGAGCTTTAACAAGACGACCATCATCACCAGACAAAGCAGTCGATAAGCCTAACACTGCAACATGGCTTGACTTCTGTATCATTAACGAGAACTGGCGCTATCAAACGATAATGCTGTTCTTGCTAAATTCACTGGAACAACCACGCGGATTTTCTACGGCGTGATCCGTTACAAAGGCTAGAAAAATGGCGGCAGACACTGCTTTAGATGCGTGTGTGTCGTTCATTAGCACTGATTACTCACGCCGGCTTCTAACAAGTATTTTATTAAGAGCCAAAATGAAACAAACAGTAAACTATCAGGCAGGTCGTTACGTAACAGCTAAACACGAGTATATATACGACATTGTGTCGGTCCGACTCCGACAACGGGCGACGAACGACGGACAGCTATGCAGTGCGTCTCAATCTGTAGCTACTCTGGCACCACCGACAACAGATTCGTCAGCAGCCCAGAGTGACGTTCCCGTGAACGAATTAGCAGTATCGCCTACTCGTAAACACGTGCCATTAGCGTCTATTCAGCTGCCTGCTACTCGCTGCCACGCTCACTGAATGATTAACAGTTGCAACTCGATCGAAAAATTAGCGAGCACAACTGCTAAAACTTATAACTTTTTTTGGAAAATTTGGTAAAAATAATTGTCAAAAGTAGTGTGCTTATGCTTGCGAGCATGTAGATAAATATGGTAGGAAGACTGCATATATTAATGTTCAAAAACGGTCGTTTTATAACAACTGTGTAATGGCCACTGTTATATGACACATCTGAAATTGACCTCAAGGGCCATGGACAAAATAAGAACTGTGTATTATGTCCATGGCAAGTGAGGTGATGAAATTAATCATTGCTGTTTTAGATGTGTCATTGAACAATGGCCATTACATAGGCCTAGTTATTATAAAACGACAGTTTTTGCACATTAATGAACTCTATAAACGTTTTTTGTGCTCAGAATTTTGTTTGATGAAGCCTACTGACTCTATT
>Ga0126335_1001360_pt1 | contig 13582 bp, 12 predicted proteins | sample OlaspJWI45metaG_FD_108409 | JGI IMG/M metagenome (GOLD analysis project Ga0126335, IMG submission 108409) | Marine gutless worms symbiont microbial communities from Oahu, Hawaii - Olavius sp. 1 OAHU.JWI-45 metaG | ecosystem: Host-associated > Annelida > Digestive system > Unclassified | place... | reverse complement strand
TGTATTCTTTGTGTGTATTCTATTATAGTGTACTGTCCTGCGTGGCAGATGTTGCTGATTGTCCTTTGCAGCGTTTGTCTGCAATTGTAATAAAGAACATTATTATTATTATTATTATTATTTAAACACAAACACGGTTTGTTGTGTGATTATATGCCTGGATACGCAGTCTAAACTATCCGCTTAAATCAAGGTGGAGATGCTTGTGACTGGCGACTATATACGGTTCATGTTGGCTGTTGTTTGATATGTAGGCCTTCTGTACTGTGCGTCTATAGGTCTTGCGACAGGTGTGCACATCCGGCAGCTATTGTTTTAACACGAACCAGTGCACGGCGTGTACTGAAGACCAGACGACATGCGCTGTTGCCAACATGTTTTGTCCGCTGAGTACGTCCTGTACGGGCGCTTGCTCCACTCACACTCCGAGATACGGACAGGTCAGCAGGCTTACGTCTACCGAAGTACCGGATCGGCTGTTATCTTTACTGTGACAAAGACAATTGCATGAACATTCTCCGAAACTAAGCGAGACAGAGCTGCGGTTATTATCAGACGCAAACAGGAAATTACTGTTCCGCCATCAACATCGCGACAGGAAGTACAATTTCACCATTTTGGGCGTTTCGCGCGGCGGGCCAGCTGACCTTCACGGACGATGCCTCGTTTCATGCTTTGTAACCTATTTGTACGTCGTCGCAGTATCTGACGATTATTTTATCTCGTATTTTACACGATACGCGTACACGCACTCAAGTAGGCCTATCGTTGTCGTAACATTTCTGAACATTGTACGCCATTGTTTTAGTCGGCTATTTACTTTTAGTTTTCGTCACCGTCGACGAAAAAATACTGGCTTACATAGTACTGTATCATGCGCGCACTGAGTGTGTAGCTGCTTGCGCGGCCGTCTTTCAGCTTTCATCTGTGACTGACTGACTGTAACATAAAGCATAGGATGAGTTGTTGTGTGCGATGCTATAGCCGGGCAATCCTCCTGACTACGTAATAGTGGAGAGCATACCACACACGATCACGACCACTGGCCGCCAACTCTTTACTCTCGACACACCAGTAGCTGTCAGCAAGGGAACGGTTATCGGATACACACCAGGAGGTGGAGTTCTAGGTCAGTAAAATTTACTACAAATTATCCTTCAGTAACAACAGCAAATAATGTTTGAATGTGGGTAAAAAATTCTTATCATGAGGTAAATTTTGCTGTTTGTTTGATATTCATTTTACCTTTAAGCGTTAAAATGGATAGCGTGCATTTGGAAATATTGAATGAATTTCCAATGTGTGTAAAAGTCTTCTTTCTTTGTTGAATTTAAGTACTTTATTATATGGAGTGAGTTGTGTATGGTAGCAACACGTGATCTGCGAGTGGATGAATCTGAGGACAAATTCTACAGCGGCGCGTCACCTGCCGTGTCGACTACATTGCCTAACGCGGCCGCTACTAGCACCTTAGTACGACACTTATTAAGAGCCATCGCTACACGCCCCATTCAAGTTCTTCTTTTCCACACTTACTCTACATCTGGACTGTAAGTAGCCTATGTCAGTGTTCGTTGTTTTTATCATAAGAACAATAGAGTTAAGTCATTTTGCATGTTCTGTAGTCAACGTTAAGCGTCTGTGCATCTTATTTTTACATGCCAGCATTTTGCTTTCTTAAACATCTTAATGGGCTTGTTTTCAGGTCAGAAAATACTTTCTGCTCAGTAGAAGACATTTTCAAAAGTGACGAATTTACGTTATCAACTTCGAACAAATCATGTTGAAGAAAGCACTTTTCATTATCCAATAAAAATCCGTGATAATCACCCGGCATCAGTCACATTTAGACACACGACACTGCATCACGTCACGAGTATGACATAACCATACTGTTAGAACCGTTACAACGAGAATAGACTACGACAACTTCTGTGTCCATGTTTACAGGGTATTTCAATAGGTCTTCGCAGACTAGCTTCCTTGAACATTTTGTCCTAAACGTGTGAACGCATTGGCTGCTTTTTCAGATGAATTTCAAATGGTTGTACTTTGTTTAGGCATGATTAATGCGCAAATATCTGAATGATTAAATGGCGAGTGAATTAATGTCATCAAACCCGACTAAACAGTAATGCAGCTGTGGTTTTATACCGAATTGCTGACTTGTGTGCAGGTACAACGTGCGTATTTCGGTAGAGAATTCGCTGCTTGATAACAGTACGTATCTGCCGCAGTATGACAACGCCACCGTGCTTGCTGCTATCAGCATCAACGACAGTACAATAGTGGTGCCGCCTATCATCAAGACTGGCTTCAACCAACTCATCTCCTTGCTGCCTCACACAGGCTAGTCATCTTTGCTATTAACTATGTCGTCCGAAGGAAGGCCTCATATTTGCTGCTGATGTATGTAACTTGGCATAGCTGAACCCCCAAGATCAGCGAAATCGCAGAGCAGTTGCTCACCAAACATATATCAACTGTTGACACCTGTCTGTCTGTCAGCCTCGATCGTAGTCATCGAGTAACGCGTCTTGTGCCGGACACAGCTATTTCACGATTTTATGCATTTGGAACGAACATGCGCACGCTTCCACGCCGAGCTGAGGCCTAAGTTGTGTTGCCGGAAGTCAAGTTCGATTATATGAAGCCAGCTGCATCTTCATCGATCTCTCGAGTGTTCCAAATCTGGTGGGAGACGGCTGATGGCTACTTTTAGAGCTCGCACCTTACACGCGACTCACACGCACTGTGCTAAATTGGCTCGCGCGGTGTGACCAAATAAACGTCACCGTTTCGTCATGAGAGTTGATGTGACTGGTGTTCGACCGGTCTTGCGTCTGACGTCGTCGTTCGGGACATCATGCGCAGTATTATGGAATACGCAGGATACGGTGAAGACACCACTAGTCATGGGCATCAATTGTTAGAAATAGACGTCACACTACGTGTCCGCACCAGGACAGCAAATTGAAATTTATGCAGTGTGATTGTGGCTAATATAGTGGTAATAGGCCTCTCGCCTCCCCTTGCTTACTGTACTGTTTTTAGCGTAATGTCCAGTGATGTCGTTGATTTGCATATTTGCATATGTATGCATGTTTTTTCGTACCAGTTATTGATTGTACCTGTGTGCTGCGCCGCCGCGGCTAAGCCACGCAGTCCGACGCGTTGCTGCCGAGCCGACCCAGTTTTCCGGGCGTGCCAATTTACCTGTTCTGTTTACTGGCCGGTGACTAGAAGTTACGTGACCGCCGCTGTGTTTTAAACTCGGCGCGGTTTTACGACACTTTTACGTCAGACTTGAGTGAAGATCGACAGTGCTGTGAGGCTTGGAGAGACTCCGAGCTCGGAGATCGAGCAGTGTGTGCTGTGAGGGATCGTTCATAGACTCGCAGTGAAAATGGGAGTGAACCATCGAGTGATAAGACTGACGAAGTCCTTGCGCTAGTCCGCTGAGTCGTTCTACTGCTGTTTTCGCCACACCGTGACACTTCCGTGAGCTGTCTGACGAACGATACGCTGACCACATCCAGTGCAAGTAATGATTGCTACGACGACTGACTGACGCCAGGCATCACCGACCGTTCGCCGCACGTCCTACGACGCCAGCAGTACGTTTCGTCGCTGTCGCCTACTACGCAGTTGTCACAACGCGTCTGCTGCTCTGCACCTGCTGCTTGTCGCTATAGCTACGTCTTTTGGGTGACATTTTCGGTTGTATACTATGTTATAAACTCCTTTTCCCTGTTTACCTATTAGTATTTTACCCAAGACACTGTATTGAGTCATACGTATCGTATTATGCCGTCGTTTTACCGTTTATAGTTGATCATTGCCGTTTTGCACGTGTTTTACCGTCATTATGGCGTAGTTGGTACCTCTTGTTAAAGTTATCTCCTCGTATCAGAGCGGTTTCTTGGTAATTTTCGGGATTTTCACAGTAACATATTACCAGTCACGTAAGTTAACAGCTAAGTAGGCTGTAAGGGAGGCGGTGACCCGTAACATTATATTCTTGTATGATTTTTGCTGTTTCTGGTGTGTGAATGTCGCCGGTATAATATGTATATAAACTGCATGTGTACATTTATGACGGTGCACAGGCGACAATATAACATACTTGTGGGACTTTGGTGATGGGACAGCGACAGTGACAACGAGCACGCCCAACGTCTACCATGTGTTCACACAACGCGGATGTTACATAGTCAACAACACGGCCTTCAATGCAGTCTCGCGACGCTCGTCCAACTTGACGTTTGTCTGTGTCGAGGACGAATTACTGGACTTGAATGTCAACACGAGCCTTGCCGGCGCGACCATGCCTACTGCATTTGATATGACGATGTCTTCAGGCTCCGACTTTCTCTGTCACGTCTGGCCTGGCGACGGCGTCGAGTACATGTAAGACACTGCGACTGGTGCATTGAATCACACAATATCTTACTAATACACAGCATTGCTTTCCCAGCAAACGAGTACGGATAACATTGTGCAAGTAGGCCAGTTTAGCGTGCTGTCATAAGCTCATTAGTGACAAACTTAAACAAAAGTCGCCAAGCAGAAGCATCCGCAAAGCCTCCTATCGATCCAATATTACCGGTATTTCGTAAATCAAAACGAGAAATAAAATCAAAATCAAGTCGAAAATATTACATTTGCATAGCCATTACTTAATCTTGAAGAAAACCGTTATGCCTAAGTACATGACTGCACATTGACAATGTGATGCCATCGGATAGGGCATTAACGCAGCGTCTGCGCTACAGCCGTGGTTACCAGTTCAAATCACTCTGAGTTGAAGACGTTTACTACGATGTTGCGGTGTCAGTTGTCATCAGTGCATGTCTGGAATGACTGTGTGTGCTTGCCTATCACTGAGATCTGTCTTCTGTAGTTACGAGTGGACAAGTTCGCCAATCAGCGGCACAGCATGGCTTCACACATACAATACAGAGGGCACCTACACTGTTAATGTCACTTGCTACAACAACATCAGTGCACAGTCTGTCGTCGTGGCACAGTACATACAGGCACCGATTGTCAACTTACGACTGCGCCACAACGGAGCTCTCGTCGTAAGTGCATGTGTCGATATTCCGAAACTCTGTATTATAAGCTTCGGCTTTCGTTTACTTTTAGGGTTTAGTGTTAGGTTAGGGTCAGCTGTAAGGTTAATGCCAGGGTAGAATAATTTTGGGCTTTAGCGTTAGAACTCCTGGAATGTCGATCCGTAACCGTTTGTGTAGACGCGCATGACATATCATCGTATTAGATCGTAATCGCTTGGCGTCTGTTGTCCAATACTAACATTAACAGTTTACAGTTGCAGCACTGAGTCTGTTACGTGGTATTGCTGTTGTCAGGGCACGCCGTTCACAATCGACTATCTGATAGACAAAGGAACAGATCCCAACTTCACGTTGACTTTTGACGGCAATGTGCTGTGGGCGCCATACAACGCGGCAACGCTAAGTGGCTCGACAGGCATACTGCCAGCTCTGCCTCTCGGTCTTCACCTCGTCACTGTTCACGGCTTCAACATGTTTGGTGCAGCAAGTCTGCATGTCAACTTTACCATTGATCAACCCATCATCAGTCCTCGCTCTACGGCCTCCGCTGCAGAGACGGTTAGACCACAAGTCATTCTAACTAGAATCACGCGTCAGCTCAGTCATTCCAACGTTTGTTTTGAACTAATTCTGACAGTGCAAGAACTCTTGAAAAGCGTTAAAACTTAAAACAGGCAGAACAATTAAGCTACACAGCGAAATTCGCGGGTTTCAGAAGTTCAGTTTTGGCTTGCTTTCGTCCCTCTATTGTCGTGCATTGAAAAATATTGGTTGAAGAGGTTACGACTATTATAGATTATTACAGATGACGTGGTGTGATAGACGAATGCTTGGCGAGAAGTTTGTATACGGTGGAGTGCGTGTTTTAGGTAACCGATGCTGTAGTGACGTACACCGGTACATGTGCTGGGGGCACGAGCGTTGTTGTCACGTTTGACTTTGGGGACAGTTCACCTTCAGTATTAGTGGCAATGCCGCCACTTGCAGTTTGGCCTCCTGGCCTCGTTCAGTCTCAGTCACACTCGTACGCATACGGAGGTGCGTACATCGCAACTGTCACCATCGCTAACGGATTTGATCACTATGAGTTCAACCATCCACTGGTAGTCTACGGAAAGATTGGCAACATCACGCTCATTACTAACAGTCCTCTGGCGTTCTTGCGTGGCAGAGCTGTCGCGCATCTCAGTTTCGACTCACCGATGCCTCCAGTCAACGTCAAAGTGCTCTTCAACCATGGCGACCGTAAGTTCACACACAGCTACACGTATGCTGGGATTGCTGGCAATGCCGCAGAAACGCGATGCCATTATGATACGTCGCACTGTATGGCTGATTTGTGACAGATGATTAGTTTTAACATAATCCGAATATGAGCCGTAAGTAATCCGAGGAATGTTGAGAGACACACAGAAGCAGAAACTCCTGCAGATCCGCAATGCAGATGGCGACGTTGTGCGGTGGACTGGAGTGTGGACATAGATCATGCTAATATAGCTACAAAATTAAAATAGCAACTCATATACAGTCTTCGTATAACTGTATATCATAAACGCTTTTATTATGTCATACGAATATGCATATTCCTTATAAATGAATAAATTAAACTTTCTGTGAGCATAAATGCTCGCATCTAATATTGGAAGTTTATTAAGCTGTTTTGCGCAGGTTCAGTGCCTCAGTCGTTTCTGTTCGACATCAACAACATCTATAAACACGTCTACTATTCTGAAGGCACATTTCCCGTCACGGCTAACATCTCGAGTCATTTTTCATGGGCCTATCTGACGGCGGAGATCGTCGTCGCTGCGCCAGTTGTCAACATGATGTGGGTGATGGTGGTGCCACACGCATCTGTCAATGTACCGTTTGTTGCTGGAGTCACTATGGATCTCGGAACTAACGTCACTCTTGTCTGGGACTTCGGCGACACGTCTGCTACTGCTGCCGTCAGCAAACTACGCACAGGTGATAAATGATCAGTTCAGTTTGTTTGTCTACGGCACAGATCTGACAGACGTAGATTTCGCTCTCTTGTTGACGTCGCGCTCTGTAGGCCTAAGGTTAATTTTATGTCAACTCAGATTTGTTCTTCATTGATGGCGACATACGATAATCGACTTTTGTTAGCTGTTATTTGTTGCAAAGATTTTGGAATATAATATGTAATGTAAAATGTTGATTTATATAGCGCACAGGATGGTAGACACCTCTAATGCGTTTGGCACACTAATGATGATCGATTTGCCAACATCAAGTTGGCTATTGACTATTTACTGGCTAGTCATCTGCAACCTATCACCGTCACTCGCTGCTGGCAAAAGTGGCAAGCACTCCGTTGAGTCACGACAATATCGTCAAGCCGAAATGGTGGCAGATGCGTTAAGCCTACTGATATCATGATATGTTTTGGTCGTGTTGCTAGGTACGAACGTGTACGAAGTTGACAACGCGACTCACACGTACACGGCGCTCGGTACTTACACTATTAGCTGCGTCGCTATCAATTCTATCGGCAACACAACGCTACAGTACGTCGTCGTCGTACAAGTGCCTGTCTCGGACCAGTTCATCGTCAACTCGTCATCACCAACCGATTTCACGACAGGTAACCTACGTCGTACACACGTGTCTGTCGTTGCTATACACCACATTCCAAAAGACGCCCACACTCGTTACATTGTTGTTCTAACAAACGTTGACCGATCTCAATAATATTTGACAAGCAGTAGATACGGAGATAACCTGCAACACAGCAGTTACTGATTTGTTTCTGTTACTCTGCATTGGGAAATTTAGGTTGTTGTTTCTGGATCACTTTGGCCGATTCGATCTATCAAATAGCTGCTAAACGATTTGCAACTTGAAGATGAAATTTGACCGATGAAAATTTTTTACTGTTGCAAAGACCTATAGTCTATATACTGACACAAGAGATGCAGTTATTCACTCCGTGCCATTGCCGTGACGAAGGTGTAAGTCAGACAGTTAAGCAGTGATAAAACAGAATATCGAGTTTTTTTTACCCACCAACGCACTCACCGATGATGTTGCAATGTACTGCACACACCTCCATCCACCGCGTCACAACGATACAACCTCAGACTACGAGCTCAGTCCCGACTGTATTTTACTGTACACATTCCATTTGTTACAATTGCGTACTCTCAGTTGTCTTATTAAAGACCTATCTATCTATCTATCTATCTATCTATCTATCTATCTATCTATCTATCTATCTATCTATCTATCTATCTATCTGTCGCCTTCGACGGCGCAGTCAAATCAGTCAAATTAGCGCGTTGCAGTATAGTTGTGTACATGTGACGCGTGCAGGAGTGGTGTCGTTCTGGCTGACTTTGCCTGCTGGTGTGGACATCCCAACTGACGCGCTGCTGTTGTGGAGATGGGGTGATGGTAATCAAACATACCCGATGGCCTTGCCGTTCACTGCACCAGGCCCGTCGACGTGGTCCACTAGCTACCAGTACGCTACACCCGGAGACTATACAGTCCAACTCGTTATCTACAACCTGGCTTCTTCCGTCACCTTCACTCTCTCTGTCAGTCTCCATCACTCCATGACTTCCTATTTTCGATACTACCCGTATATGCAATGTCGAGGGAACAGGTGGGCTAGTAAGGGGTGGCATTTTCAGTGACTTTGGCCCCAAACTAAGATGAGTTGTAATATTTGTAAAAACAATACAACTTCTCAATAATGTAACAGACGAGCCAACCTGAGCGCTTAAAATGCAGGAATAGGAATACAGCTTGATGCACTCCAGAGCATATACAGAGGTTGCTCTCACTCCGCTTTCTGTCACAACCGACGTGTAGTTAAATCCTGGTTACACCACTGCTTGTTTTCCAATCTCAGAACCGTGCCGACGCTTTTGAATTTGTAAACTTTTCTATAAGAGTTTATAGGCAGTGGCAGTGGCCAATAGGCCTACTTACATGTTTTCTAATCCATGCTATTTCTAACATGCAAAATTCGCCTCGATAATTCATAATTACACACATTGTGTCCAGGGAGGAGTCTATGTGCCAATATCGAATCTTAGTGTCTCTGCCAAGTACCTGCCGCCAGTGCCGATTGGAGGACCATATCTGCCTGGATATGGCATACTTCAAGACCAATTTCCACTCGTTTATGACGTCGTCTTCCCACTCAACTACTACGGTAAGAATAGCATACCGTTTATGCCAATACACACATACATGTATCATTTATTTTGTGGTTTGGTTACAAATGACAATATAACCTGCTGTATGTCTGTGTGGTGAAGGCACGGCTGTGTCATATCAAGTTGATGTGCATTCGATGAATGGTTCGCTGCTGAGCTCGTCCACTTACACACGCACCCCGGTGACTGCACACTTTCCCGCTGTAAGTCGCCCACATTCTACGAGTGTTCAACAGTTTACACTCCAAATTATAAATAATCTACAAAAGTAATTTGTACTTAATACTGAGGATTTGAAAAACATACGATTTCATAACGCGCAAAATAATGAAGACGTTCTATAACACGCCGACCTAACTGTTTGTTATTTTCTTGCAATGGGAAGGAAGAGGCCTAAACTAACTATATTTTTAACTGCGTGACTGAAATAAAACCGTTCAGTGTGTCTAGCACAACACTTCACTGGTGAAGTGACTTAATGTTTAGTACTGCGGTTGATGAAGTCGCAGAGCTTGTGGTTATTGAACCCGTTCTATCAGCTTATTAGTGCTTTGACGTTGAGACACTTTACTGACTATTGTTGTGTTGTTGCAACAATTCCTTGCAAATTGCTTTCATACGACATTCTCATTCTTTTCAGTCACCAGTGTCACTGCCATTTTTCATTGGCTGTTGTTCTTCGCGTGTGATGAGAATGTTGTAATACGTAGCATGTGCGTGTTGACGACAGGCTGGCCAGTACAATGTGAATGTAACAGTGTTAAACCCACTCAGTTATGCTAGTCAGCTGGTCGCAATCACTGCTGTCAACACGCTTTATGGCCTGACGCTGTCTGTTAGTCCACTTGTCGGCAGCGTCCATCCACTTCGTATATTTAGCATTGCAATGGTCGACTACGGTCCCAACTCCTGCATCAGAGTCAACTACGGTGATGGTAGTGCCACTCATGTCTATGGACCAAATAGGTTTGTCAGCTTTTATTTTGTTTCAAAATTTTGAATTTAAAAATATTTCGAAATGTTATTAAACTTGCGATAAATTTAGTGACTGTATGTAACCGTTGTATTCATTCACCAAGACGACAGCATACGCAAATTTGTATGTTATAACCTGTTCTAAAATTTTCGAACTTTCCACAAACGTGACACAAGTTCGTTTTGCGTGTGCGGAATATTTGTGGTTTCGAGCTATTTCTGCTCAACAATTTGACCACAGATTTGAGCATCCCGCGTGAATTTTTACAACTTAGTACGTCGTTTTTTTGCTATTTTTGGCGAAATTAATACCAGTAATGCACTAGAGCACAAAAAGGGCATTGTTATAACTTTCAGTTTAATATTTGACCCTACGTTTGTCTTTCTCTTTCGTGCCTGGTTTCTATGGGCTTATGACATAGAATGTTAACAAGTTTTCAGACGGTTTCTAGTTTCTAGCAACGTATCGTTAAGTTTGTTAATGTCATGGCGTTTTTCTCGAGACATTGCAACTGTCAAGATATTGTACTGGCGATAATCTAAAGACATCTATTCTTGTCTGTCCAAGTTTTCTTTTTCTCGGTTAACATTTTTGTACACCGGCACCTATTTGCAAGTCTCTCATCCTCTTTAAGACGGGAACAAAACTTGGGTCGGACGCTAAGGCGCAGCTTGTGTTATCAGCTACGTACGGGCGATAGTGTGTGTTCGACTGCGGTGTGTGGTGACAGTGCAACGTGTAGTTCTGATGTCGTCGGTCCAATCAGCACTAACCCGCTGATTGTGACGCATAAATACCGCAAGAGAAACAGAAGGTTCAGCGTGTATGTGGAGGGCAGTGACGTGATTGGGGCGTGCGCCGACCCGTCTCTGGCCATATATCGACAATTATGTAGAGCTGAGATGTCAGTAACAGTGTCAGCGTCTGACTGTTCACACCCTAGCGTCTTCATCGTTGACCAGGCGCCTGTATTCACGTCACCACGCCTCAATCATCGCTCAGTGCAGCTTGTCTTGCAGGCAGTCATCGACTTCCAATGCCGCACGACGCTACGCAACACCAAGGTCCGCTAACTACAGCATTTAGTTGTTGCTTTCATGTCATTTTTAGGCGGCAACGAATGCACAACGTGCATCATGATCCCGTAGCGTGGTGTGTTAGTCTGCCTGTCCAAGTGCGGTTCGGGGTGAAGACTCTTACAGCACATTGTAATGATAGTATTGGACGAGGGTCCCGACTCCTGATCCCCCTACAGAGAGGGCCTTGTCCGTGGGAAAATTTTTGTTTATTGTAAAGTTGAGGAAAACAGCTGCTAGGATTCAATGTGGCCATTGAATTATTCCTTTTGTCTGTTGTTCAAACTTTCGATCTTGCAGCCGAGGTTTCTGCATGTCTTGTGTGAGAATTAAAGTCTGATCATGTACAACACTGTTCAACAGCTCTGCTGACGATTTTGGTGCTTTGCACAATGCTTGTTTTAATGTCGACCGATAGGACGTGACATTGACAATATTGCAGTGCTTACATTGATGTGTGTAGCCTGCATGTAGACTGTGCACACGCAGGTGTGGAACTGTGAGTTGATCGACGAGGCGACTGGCCAGGCAACGTCGACAGTTGATTTGAGTTCAGTGACACGTGTCAACAACGCCATGCTAGCTGTGCCGCCAATGACGCTGTCTTACGGTCTCTACCGCTTCACAATCAATGTAGAACTCGGCTCCAGTCACCTCTTTGACGTCCAGCAGTCTACCTACGTACGCATCACCAAGACTCGGATAATCGCGAGGATCGTCGCCAACGGCATGTCGCAGATCACGCGTGGGGCCAATACTATCATCACCCTCTCGCCGGAACTATATTCAGTTGACCCAGATCTCGCATCTGCGGTTCCACAGGTAACGACTGACTGGTTTCTTGTATCACATTTCATGCCAATCTGTGGCTTTAACTTCTTTTAGCATTTTGTGGTGCGTACCTTGTGGCTATCACTAATAACGACATATTATACATTACATATCGATGTGATGCAGGTACTTTAACGAACAGTATTTGCCAATGTAGCCTACAGTCTACCGGTGAAGGCTTAGCTCACCAGGCCTTCCCTTGCAATCTACTGAACGGATGAATGAATAACTAGATGCCGGTTACCGGAAATGTTTGCGTCAGAGTGGCCTGAGCTAATAATAGCTTGTGACGTCAGGGGGCCTGGAGAGTGGCTGCACCGCTGCAGCTGGCCGCCACTGCAGCTAGCCTGCGCGGCCTATAGGTTCTTTGCCCACGCATTCCACTCATTCCGATTACAGACAGACAGACAGACAGAAGGTCAGACATCACAACCGGGTTACATATTGCGTCTTTTGCCTTTACAGGCGGCGGACGCAAAAAACGAGACATGTATCAGTGTACTGACGACAGGTAAAGAGTGGCACTATGCGACTGTGCGTTGCAGGGTATGACCAACTTTATCTGGTTTTGTCGTCAACGTGATGAACAATTTCCGGTCAACGTCGACGGTTCACTGTACAACGCGACATCGTCTGTGCCGTACAGCGACGAACAGCTCGACGCTGGGGTGCTCGATATGACAAGTCGTGGTGGATGTTTCCGTCAAGGTCCGGGATTGATCGGTGTCACGGGACAAGGCACATTGACGTTCAGTGCTCGCAATATGCGTCTCAATGATCTGTACGTGTTTCGTGTCATTGTGGTGAAAGGTGACCGCTCGGCTACAGCAGAAACGCGGCTTAGTATTGTACCTGGTTCACCTCCTGCAGTCGACATCGGGTCAGTCACTTCTAGAGTTGTTTGTCATCGTCATCGGGCAAATATCTAACAAGCCACCCAGGCCATACTCAGCCTGTCCACCATCCGCGGGTAGGCGCAGCGAAGGCTGGAGAGTGAACATGCAGACACACGGTCCCTGTCGGTCTCGCGGTGTGAGATGGTGTCTGGCTGAGGGTTACGGAAAGAGAGATCAGTGCCGCCCATTGGGCTTATGTGCTCCTTGGGTATGACTTTTCTTTCTGCTAGAGTAAGGGTTAGAGTTAGATGCAACAACACACTTAGTTCATGAGGTGAGAAACAAAACAGTGTTTACAGCGACAGCTCTGTTGACGACCTTGATGGTATGATGACGGTCTCGTTAATTGGGAACTGCTAACATGGTACTGTTTGAGTGAGCGACAATAGAGTGCATGCAGTCACAACAGTGACACCCCTCAACCTCTGCGGCCTTATCTGATTACTGATGATGGTCTGGAGTAAAAGAGGGAACATTAACACAGCTGCTCTAGTTACTATAGCACAGTGCAATACTCTTGTTGCACGATGTTCTA